>APMI01001572.1_pt1 | contig 17205 bp, 16 predicted proteins | sample 667938 | NCBI WGS metagenome assembly APMI01 (sample SAMN01084076, study PRJNA167559) | wastewater metagenome | biome: Wastewater | place: Denmark: Ejby Moelle, Odense | collected 2011-11-28 | reverse complement strand
ATCGGCAAAAACGGCGCCGGCAAGAGTACCCTGTTAAAAATCCTGAGCCGGGTAACCACTCCCACCACCGGAAAAATTAAAGCCGTTGGCCGTATTGCCTCGCTGCTGGAAGTAGGGACAGGTTTTCACCAGGAGATGACCGGCCGCGAGAATATCTTTATGAATGGGGCAATCCTGGGCATGACCAAAGCCGAAATCCGCCGCAAAATGGATGAAATTATCGATTTTGCCGGCGTGGAGCGCTATATCGATACCCCGGTAAAGCGATACAGCAGCGGAATGATCGTCAGGCTGGGCTTTGCCGTTGCCGCCCACCTCGAACCCGAAATACTGGTGGTGGACGAGGTGCTGGCTGTAGGCGATGCCGAATTCCAGAAAAAAGCGATTGGAAAAATGCAGGACATTTCGAAGGGGGAAGGGAGGACTGTGTTGTTTGTGAGTCATAATATGGATGCCGTTAAAAGACTCTGCCGCAAGGGTATGCTTTTAAAAAACGGCGCTGTGAGTTTTAGTGGGTCATCCGGAGAGGTTGTGGATCATTATATTTCGGAAAACAAAAATAACCGTCAGAAAACGTTTCAAAAGCAAGTATCTGAAGAAATTTTCATCGAAAGCGCGGTCGTTTTAAATGAAAAGGATGTGCCAGCCTGTGAGATACTCATCAATGAAAAGTGGAAAATCAGGCTCAGGTTCAGCATTTTGAAAAAAACTAAAAATACGGTTTTTGCTGTTGGCATAACTACAGTTACTGACATACCAATAAATACAACCTGGAGTGAACCATTAACTCTTGATATTGGAGATCATGAAATAAGCTTCAGTGCTTCTGACATGTTTTTTCAGAAAGGAATTTATAAAGTAATTCTGGGTATTTCCAGGGGGCCGGAGTCCGTTTATTATGATGATGACTTTTTGCAGTTCGAAGTAATATTGTCATCCAAAACCTTGAATGGCAATCTTGTAAAAGTTGATGGAACTACCGGAATCATTTTAAACCAGTTAGCCATAACGCTTGACAGGAAATAACCGGATTATTATAATAAGTTGCCGTTAAAACTATCCGAAATCAATTTGAGGATTAATAGCCTGTTTATCATACAGATATTGTTCCGGGTTGGTTTAAATTCTTTCGAACCGAAAACATTATTCCTTTGAGATTTTTACCTGGATTTCTGCGGAAGCAATTGGTGGTTACTCTCCGAAATTATAAATTTTGGAAACAGTTCAGGCATTTAAAGGCAATGCAGGAGGGTCATGTAGTTCGCTTCGGCCTTCACTGGCAAAACAGGTATCCTTGCCTTCACGATAACACTTCGTATACAGCCTACGACCGGCATTATGTTTTGCATACTGCCTGGGCTGCCAGGGTGTTAAACAGCAATAAACCTGTGTTACATCATGATGTTTCGTCTTCATTGTATTTTAATGCAATAGTTTCGGCATTTATACCGGTTAAATTTTATGATTTCAGGCCTGCAAAGATGGAAATTCCTAACCTGGAATCGAGCAACGGCAATCTTTTAAACCTCCCGTTCGAATCGGGTACAATCGCCTCATTATCCTGCATGCATACCATTGAACATATCGGTCTGGGCCGGTATGGAGACACCATGGATTACGACGGCGATCTGAAAGCCATTAATGAACTAAAAAGGGTAGTCAGGAGCGGTGGTGATTTGTTGGTGGTTGTACCCGTAGCGGATCAGCCTGTAATCAGGTTCAATGCGCATAGAATTTATGCTGCTGATCAGTTTATTTCTTATTTTGATGGATTTCAACTAATGGAATTTTGCCTTATTCCTGAAAATGAGGGCAAAGGTGAATTTGTTATAAATCCGCCTGCAGAATTACTGGAACAGTCACAATACGATTGCGGCTGTTTCTGGTTCCGGAAATTATAACTCAAATTTCATTCAGCATTCGGGCATTGGATCTGGAATTCAGTAATGTATAAATACAGTTTTCTTATTCCGTGATTATAATGAAACTCCAGGGAGGCCTGGGGAACCAGATGTTTCAGTACGCCTTTGGGAAAGCCCTGAGTTTAGAACTAAAACAGGGCTTGTTTCTTGACCATACATTGCTGGGTACTAACCATCATATAGCAAATCGCACCGCCCGGGAGTATGAACTCGCTTTATTTCCCGAACTCCACGCGAAACTGTTGCCAGCATTCTATAAGATGATTATTGGTTCCGAATCTGCTGTGGCAATAAAATTGAATAAAAAATTTCCTGTAATCAGTAAAATACGCCAGGTCGAAAATGAATTTGTTACAGTTTCGCGCAATGCATTAACAGCAATCAATGTCCTTGAAGGGTATTTCCAAAGTGAAAAATATTTTCTTTCATTTTCAGATCAAATACGGGCCGGGTTTCGATTCCCCCCACTGGATAAAGAAAACAGTTTGTTAAAGGAACAGATCAGTAAAACCAATTCTCTTGCAATTCACATCCGTCGCGGTGATTACTTTTCAAATCCCGATAGCGCCCGGTATCATGGAATCCTGACTATTGATTATTTCACAAGAGCTATAGAAAAAGTGAGAAAAACTCAGCCCAAAGTGCACATGTTTATTTTTACAGACGATACTGATTGGGCAAGGCTGAACTTGTTGAACAAATATCCGGAAGCAATAATTGCTGAAGGAAACACCGGCCCCGAAAGCTGGAAAGATATGGCCCTGATGACTTATGCCAAACATCATATTATTTCGAACAGCAGTTTCAGTTGGTGGGGGGCATGGCTGGCCGGGGACCAGGGAATAAAAATTGCACCCGGCAGGTGGTTCAATCCTGAAGTTGCCAAATTCGATATTCACACTATTATACCCGATAACTGGACAATATTATAACCGTGGTAGAACTTGTATCAGTAATAATGCCCGCTTATAATGCTGAAAAGTATATAGCCGAAAGCATTGAAAGTGTAATTGCGCAGACCTATACCAATTGGGAATTAATAATTGTTGATGATGGGTCGACGGATGGGACAGCCGGAATAGTTAAATTATTCTCTTCGATAGATGATCGGATAAAGTACATCTATCAGCCCAATCAGCAAATGGGTAAAGCAAGGAATACCGGGATACAAAACAGTAACGGAAAACTGATGGCTTTTTTAGATTCAGATGATATCTGGGTATCAGATAAACTTGAAATCCAGGTGGCTGCTATAGTTAACCAGCGAGCCGACCTGGTTTTTTCAAATGGGTATGTATTCAGTAACTCAATTGATCAGGTTGAATATGAATATAAGACCCTTAGTGGCGAAATTTATGGCCAACGTGCCCAGCGTGAACTGATGAGGCATAATTTTATACCTATCCCCTCTGTACTAACCTATAAAAGCGCCGTTGTTGAAGTAGGTGGCTTTAATGAAGATCCTAGTATTCATAATGTTGCTGATTATCAGCTTTGGTTAAAGTTATTACTGGGCGGATTCAGGTTTTTTGGGTTAGAGGATAAACTATTTTTTTACAGGAAACATAATTCACAAAGTTCGCATTCCGACCCTTATTCGTTTGAAGCGGTTCTCAATATGTATGAAAACCAACTGGAAGTTCCTGCTTCCATGAAAAAGGAAATCAGCCGGGCTATGCTGATCTGGGCTGGTAACTGGTATAAAGTGTATGGAGTAACCGGGGCGTCGGCTAAAGAGCTGCTTATTAAAATGAGTAGTTTTGAAGCAATTCATACCTATGCCTATTTCATCAGGACAGTTGTTTTGATTTTTGGTGTAAAATTTAGCAGGAAAGTTGTAAACAGGGTCACCACCTATCTGATTAAAGACTGATATTTTACACACCTGATAATACGTTCTTTTGCCATTGGCATTTATATCAGCCTGCAAAGTTCTACAGCCTAGTTTTAAGACGTTTATTCAGTATAATCTTAATTTTCAAAGGCTTAAACCGAATTTAATATTTCAGATTCATGAGAATTGCCATTATTACTGAAACATTTCCACCCATTGGAGTAAGTGGTATAAGTAGTGCTCATTATAATTTATTTCGGCTTTTTAAGGGAAATGGTCATGATGTAAAGGCTTTTACATTTAATGATGATACAGACGATATGAAATCTTTTTCTGAAGATCCTGATGTATTCCATTATGGGATCAGTGCAAAAAGGCGGCATCAGATTCGTGTACTAATATCGAAAATGTACAAGTACCAGCGAAAAATATTCTATAAAACAGACACCTATTTATTAGCCTACCAAGTAATTGATATAATAATTTCAAACCTGGGTTCAAGAAAAATAAACAGAGAACTGAAAATATTCAACCCTGATGTAGTTATTATGCCCGATCATGGAGTTCCTGGCTTTTCAATCAGGAAAATCAAAGGCGCATTATACATCCATATCAGCCATCACAATCCCATTCGATTTATTAATAACCCTTTTTGGGGATACCAATCAGAATATGATGCCAGATTGGCCGTAAAAATCGAAAAAAAAGCTCTCAAAAAGGTTGATAAAGTGATTTGCCCGAGCATTTATATGAAAGATGTGTTTATCAGCACTTTTGGTGATAAACTTCCTGTAACTGTTATACCTAACTTGATCGATAATAAATTTGTCGAAAGTATAGAGCCTGTTTCTGTGCATGAAAAATTATCTCTTGATACTAGTTTCCCTGTTGTTTATATTCCTTCAGGTGGTAGTACTTTAAAAGGAGAACGATTTGTTGTAGAAATCATCAGGCGTTTGGCAGTAAAATATAATTTTAACATTGGCTTTTATATCTCCGGAGGTTTAAGTTCAATTCAAAAAGAGGAACTTGAGATATTGAAAATTTATTCAAACCTGATATTCTCTCCGGGAATTGTAGATAACTCAGTAAATATAGGATTTATTAAAAGTTGTGCGGTTTGCGTTTCACCTACATTACTTGAAAGTTTTGGCATGGCTAATTTAGAGGCAAATTTTTGTAATGTACCGGTAGTTACATTTGATGTAGGAGGAAACAAGGAGCTAATTAAAGAAGGACAGAATGGTTATGTAGTACCAAACCTGGATGTTGAAACCATGATCAGTAAAGCTTGCGAGATATTAGATAAAAACAACCGTATGAATACCTTTGAGTATGTTAGTGAAAAATTTTCGGCTAAAGCACTGAAAGAAAAATATTTGGCAATAATTAGTGAAAACCAGGCCTACTAAATTAATTAGCTGATTGTATCAGAGTAAAAATTTTAAGATCTGCATCAGAAGACTCTATAACCAAGAAATAATATGCCTGATATTATTAAATCTGAAACAATACATAGAGTAATCTCACCTTGTGATACACCTGTACTACTAATTATTTATAACAGGCCTGACAATACTCAAAAAGTTTTTGAAGCAATAAAGACGCAGATGCCTAAATATTTATATGTTGCTGCAGATGGTCCACAACAAGGCAATGAAGAAGATATAGAAAAATGTAAAGCTGCACGGGACATAATTAAGCCGGATTGGGACTGTGAATTGCATACTTTGTTCAGAGAACATAATCTTGGCTGTGGCAAAGGGCCTTCGCAGGCAATTACGTGGTTTTTCTCACAGATTGAGGAAGGTATTATTTTGGAAGATGATTGTGTACCAAGCACTGACTTTTTCCTTTATTGCACCCAGCTTTTAGATCACTTTCGGGATAATGAGAGAATATTCTTCATTGGAGGAACCAACTTTCAGCGTGGGATTGAAAGAGGAAGCGGGTCATATTACTTTTCGGCCGGTAACCAAGGTACCTGGGGTTGGGCAACATGGAAAAGGGCCTGGGATAAATTTGACTATTTTATTTCAAGTATTAATGAATTTGATTTCAAGAGGATAGTCAAGAACTTCTTTCCGGATTCTCGACAGAGAGAATATTGGATGGAGATTTTCAGAGAGGTGAAAAAAAATAGATTTAACGAAAGTTGCTGGGATTATCAATTCTATTTTTCAAATTGGGTAGAAGGAAGATTATCCGTGTTGCCTAATAAGAACCTTGTGAGTAACATAGGTTTTGATGTCGATGCCACTCATACAATTGGTGAACAGAATCCATTAATGAATGTGCCATTCGGATCAATAATTCCAATTAAGCATAATTCAAATATTTTTCAGGACAAGAATGCTGACTTTTATGTTCATAAAAACTTTATCCAACCATATGCATACGGCTGGCATGGATTGCTTGGGTTCCCATTTCGCCTGAATAGGAGAGTTAAAAGATTATTTGGGATACAGGGAAGCTGGATAAAGAAAAAAAATGAAAAATAACCTAAAAAGAGCTTTTTTAAAATAAAAACTAAGGATGCCAGTACTTTCAATAATTACCATCAATCTTAACAATTGTGTCTGCCTGCGCAAAACCATTGAAAGTGTGGTTTCTCAGACCAACCAAAATTTCGAGTATATTGTTATTGACGGAGGCTCCACAGATGGCAGTATTGAGGTTATTAAGGAATTTGGAGACCAGATCACTTATTGGATCAGTGAGCCTGACACTGGAATTTATCATGCCATGAACAAGGGTATAAAGGCATCAAAGGGGATATATTGTCAGTTTTTAAATTCGGGAGATTGGTTGGACGGTTGTCAAGTAATTGATAATATGCTGAATGCATTACCCGATTGTGATATCTTTTTAGGCAATGTGAAAAATAAACTTCCTAATGGTAAAACAATTACTCATAAAGCTAATCCGAATGTAAGTTTTATTACCTTTTACCGCTCTACGTTATTTCATACTTCAGCATTTATTCGACGATCACTATTTGAAAAATATGGTCTTTATGATGAAACACTCCAAATTGTTTCAGATTGGAAATGGTACTTAATTGTATGTGGACTAAATACGGCAAATATTGCTTTTACCAACACCGACGTTTCATATTTTGATTCAACAGGGATAAGTAATTCCAAAAAAGACATTGAGAAACTTGAACGGGAAGCTGTATTAAAGCAATTAGTACCGGCCCCAATACTTTACGATTATGAAAAGTATGGGTTTGGAATTGAGCAAATGGAGAGGATTAAAAAACACCCCTTATTGTACAGAACTCTCTGGTTTATTGAGCGATGCTTGTTCAAAATGGAGAAATGGAAAGCAAAAAATTAGGTTATTTGAAATTAGTAGCTAGTCACATAGAATATGCATTCAGATCACATGCACATATATCAGCCAACTTATTAGTTAATGATTTCATTTAAACTGCTTCTTCTCAGAATATTGAAAAGGACACATCTCATTGATAGGTTTAATTTCAGTATCAAGAAAGAATTAAATGGCAAAATCATTAAAGTGCCATTTATTAATGGTGCCGGTTTAACTAACTATGTTCTGAAAAGTGATTGGATGGATCTTTTAATTCAATCTCTGGTTAAGGAGCAGGATGGTTGTTTTGTTGATGTAGGAGTGAATATAGGGCAAACACTTCTCCGGGTTAAAACAAATTTGCCTGAGATCGAATATTTGGGGTTTGAACCAAATTCGACCTGCGTCTCATACTGTCAGCAATTATTGAGAATGAATAATTTTAAGAACTGTACCATTCAAAACTGTGCGCTTTCTTCCCAGGTTCAAAATTTAATCCTTGAAAAATCCTTGATGACTGATGTCCGTGCATCGGTTGTTTCGGCATTGAGGCCAGGTTTTTTTACTGAGTATGAAAAAGTATTGGCGCTTGATTATCAATCTTTCTATCTGGATAAGCAAATTGCTTTTGTAAAAATAGATGTTGAAGGAAGTGAATTTGAAGTTCTGTCAGGTATGAGAAATGCAATAGAAAAACATCGGCCTATCATCGCATGCGAAGTTTTGGATAGTCATAACAATGATTCGCTTGAGTTTACCCAGCAAAAAGCTAATCAGGTTGTAGCTTTGATAAATTCAATGGATTATGCCATTATCCGTTTAATCACAAATAAATCCAATATTATTTCATATGAACGAATTGAAACAATTCTAATAAAGCAATGGACTAAAGAAAGTGGCGAATTAAACGATTATCTCTTTTTCCCGAAATACAAGGAAGCTAATGTAACAAATACATTAGATAAAATTATTTCTCCGCTCAGAAATGCAATTTTGGGTTAATTTATTTTACAATAATTATCAGGTTCGTTTACCGCGATTTTATTGATATTGACACATTTTTAGCCGACTTTCTTATCTAACATGTTGTTAGTTTTATCGTAATAAAAAATTTATCCTTGAAGGAGCATTACACACTTCTCATATCCTCAGAATAAATGCTGAATTTAAATTCATTATTAGAGTTATACAGAACACTCCGACGATATTATTATCAAAATAAAATTTCGCGCCCTTTCGCAGTCAAATTATTTAACCATCAGATTTTTAACCCGTCGACACATCGTTTAGAATCTGACAGTTTAATTGAAGATCATTGGTTGTTTCAGTTTATAGCTGGCAGGGAGTATCTTAAAGATTCAAAAAAAACACTTAGTATTTTTGGCGTTAATGGCGATAAACTAGCTATTTACCTGAACAAAAGTGACTTTAAGGTTTTCTACAGTATTGAAAATGTACATGTGAAATCATCTCCGTGGATCAAATACGAAGATATGTTGATCGAAAACAGTAACATTGATTTGTCATTAGGTTTTGATTACTTAGTTCATGAAAAGTATTTACGCTTTCCATACTGGTTGATGGCAGTGTTTAGTCCCTTGGATACCTATGAAACGATAAAGCGAAAGTGTGAACAACTCAATGTCCGTAAAAACGATATCGAACGCCGAAACAAATTTTGCTCATTCATTTGCAGAGAAGATTATTTTGGTGACAGAAAATTTTTCGCGGAAGAAATTTCCAGAATAGATAAAATCAGTTGTCCAGGAAAATTTATGCACAACGACGATGACCTGAAGTTGAAGTACAATAATCTTAAAACAGAGTATCTTAAAAACTTTAAGTTTAACCTGTGTCCTGAGAATTCTGATAGTAGGGGTTATGTTACCGAAAAGCTATTTGATTCAATTTCAGCTGGATGCATTCCGATCTATTGGGGGTCAGGTAATAGTCCTGAGCCCGACATACTAAATGAGAAAGCTATTTTATTTTTGGAATTGCATGGCAATAACGAGAGTACTCTTAATGAAATAAGGGAAATTAACCGGAAGCCAGCTTTATATAAAGAATTTATTAATCAGGATAAACTGAACAAAGAGGCACCTGAATTAATTTATCAATATTTTAACCAATTAGATAAAAAGTTAAGGATTCTGATAAAATGAATCTTTCGGAATTATTTGTATGCTTAACCTCCATAAATACATTTATAGAGCAACAGAAATATGCTGTCAAGAAGTAAGGTTTTAAAATGAAATGAAAGACAATTATGCAAAATATAGATAGATGATTGTAAAATCCCTTAAGAAGGCCTTAAAAAAAATCCTGATACTGAAGAACAGGAAAGATATACTCTATCCCATTGGTGGTTTTAACATTTGGTTACCATCTTCGCATACCTTGCCCGGTTACCAATCATTATATAAAAACTATGATAAAAAATTGAAAAGTATCATTACTTATACAGAAAAAGTTAACGGGAATGGAGCAATTTTAGATATTGGGGCTAATGTTGGTGATACTGCGGCCTATTTAAGAACATTCTCTTCATCTGACATTTATTGTGTTGAAGGAGATGCGTTTTTTCTAACTTACCTGTACATGAATGCCCGAATTGTTCCGAATATTCAAATCATAGATTCTTTTGTGCGTGGATTAAATTTAGATCTTGGATATGAAGTTCAAAGGACTGGCGGAACAGCAAGCCTGAAATTATCGGACGAAGCTAAACCTGCATTGAAGATGATTTCACTTTCAGAAATTGTTTCTAAGGCAAAAATAGAGGATGAAAGAATAAATCTCATTAAATTAGACACAGACGGATTTGATTTCGAGATTTTATTAGGTAATAATGATGTTATCGAAAAGTATAAACCATCAATTTATTTTGAATACGATATAGGTTTTAAAGAAAAAGGCTATACTGATTCTATTGAGGTCATTCTCTTTCTTGAAAAGTTGGGTTACAGTTTTATTGTTTATGATAACTATGGAAACTTATTAGATTTTGTTTATGACAATTGCCGTGAAAAGTTCCTGATACTTAATCACTATCTGCAATCTAACCTACAGTTTGGAGGTGGTATTTACTATTTTGACATTTTTGCATCAATTGATAAAACTATTTTGACATATATAATCGACGAAGAATTCTTGTCATAAACATGTGTTGTTATTCTCCATTATTTTTATTTGTTAGAGAGTTTGACTTAATTTATTTCAGTTTTTAGAATCCTTATTTGTCAGATATATAATGAAGGTATTATACGATCATCAGGCTTTTGGTCAAAAGATCGGAGGTGTTTCCCGGAGCTATGTTGAGTTAATAAAACATCTGGATCCGGAAATTGAAGTTGAAATAGCGCTCAAATATTCACGAAATGTTTACGTTAAAGAAATTCTTCCCCACATAAGTTATCCATTCGGGAGTTTATATGTTCCGTTTAAACGCAGGATTATTAATGCAAGAAATTTCAAATTTTCAATAGATAAACTCACTAACTCAACGTATGATTTATTTCATGCCACGTTTGATGATTCATATTTTCTACCCTATTTAAAATCTCCATTTGTAATAACAGTTCATGATTTAATACCTGAACATGACCCCGGGAAATGGCCGGATTCCTGGTTACTGAACAGAAGACAAATTTTTAAATTGGCGAATCAAATTATAACCGTCAGCCAAAATACAAAAAATGAATTATTAAGGTTTTATCCTTCAATACCGGAAGCTAAGGTGACCGTTATCTATCACGGGTATTCCTTACCTTCCGCTTCTTGTACTAGCAAAGAGAATAAAAACGGAAATTATATTCTTTATGTTGGTACAAGGGGTGGGTATAAGAACTTTAATAAGTTCATTGAAGGAATAGCTCCCATTTTAATTGAAAGAAAAGAATTAAAATTAATATGTACCGGTAGTAAATTAACAAAAAAAGAAAAGGAATTCTTATCACAATATGGTATTCTTCATAAGGTTAGTGCAAAACAAGTAAATGATTCAACTTTACAGCTACTGTATAAACATGCGCTGATCCTTGTTTTCCCTTCATTATTGGAAGGATTCGGAATGCCAATTCTGGAAGCCTGGGGGAATGATTGCCCTGTTGCTTTGAGTGATTGTAGTTGTCTACCGGAAATTGCGGGTGATGCGGCACTATATTTTAATCCAACAGAAAGTCAAAGTATAAGAGAAGTTGTCGCAAATATATTGGAAAATGAAGATGTCAGGAACAACCTTATTATCAAAGGCCATCAAAGAGTGGAATTTTTTTCATGGGAAACTGCAGCTCAAAAGCTTGAACAAGTGTATAGAAAAGCCTAACTAATAGCTTTATTCATTCTTCTTATTGCACTTTTTATAATTTATTTAAGAAAACTAAGTTTACACACATTTTAAGTGTTTTATTAATATTTAAAAAGTTCATTCAGTGTTTTCAGTTGTTGTCCCGCTCTACAACAAATCCTTTTACATTGAAAAATGTTTACAATCGATCATTGAACAAACATTTCTTGCCTTTGAGGTAATTGTTGTGAATGATGGATCAACCGACGATGGGCTAGAGAGAGTGATCCAATTTATTGAACAAAGCAGATCCCATTCTAAATCTGAAATTAAGCTAATCAACCAAATAAACTCAGGTGTTTCTGTTGCTCGTAATAAGGGTGTGAAAGAAGCAAAATATGATTTCATTGCTTTTCTGGATGCTGATGACTGGTGGGAACCTTTTTACCTCGAGGGCATGAAATCGCTGATTGAAGATTACCCTGAAGCTGGAATTTATGGAAGTAATTATTACCTACTTAAAAACGGGAGAAAGCAATTATCGACAATTGGTGTGGAAAAGGATTTTAAAAAAGGAATCATCAATTATTGTCAGGTCTATGCCAAAACCCTTTGTATGCCTTTGTGGACGGGCGCAACAGTGATTCGTAAAGCAATTTTTGAATCTTTCACCGGATTTAAACATGAATTAAAATTTGGTGAAGACTTTGATTTATGGATACGTGTAGCTTTAAAATATGATGTAGCTTTTTTAAATAAACCTCTCGCTATTTATAATCAGGATGTGGAATCGAAAAGCAGGGCAATTGGGAAGCTGCATAAGCCAGATCATCATATGCTCTGGAACCTTGAATACTTAGCGGGTGAAGAATCTATAAACCCTGATTATAAGCATTTGATTGACAATCTGCGGATTTACAGCTTGTTGCCATATTATTTAAACAAAAATTATCATGATCTGGCAATAAAAGAACTGAAAAAAGTAGATTGGTCAAAACAATCTGCATCAGCAAGAAGAACATATGAAACACCTTTTTTTATTCTGAAAATGATTAACCATATTCAATATGTTGGCTCCAGGATTAAGCAGTTTATTATTTCCAAATTTATTCTATCTATAAAAAATTGATTTATTGAAAATAGCTTCCGGTTAGCTGGTAATTATTAGTGATATGAAGGAAAAATTCTAATTGTTTTCGGATCCAGACCCGAAGCTATTAAAATGGCGCCTCTTGTGCAGGAATTCCGAAAATATCCGGAACAATTCCATACAATGGTGTGCATAACCGAGCAACTGAATCCTAATGTTTAAAAGCAAGTATCCGGTTTGTTAGGAAATCTCGAATCCAGCGGAAATGTTTTTCTGATGCTACTTCTGGAATATTTGCCGTTTCTGTTTTTAATGAAACAATCCTATTTATTTCTTACTGACAATGGAGGAATTCAAGAGGAAGCTCCAAGCCTGGGCAAACCAGTTCTGGTTATGAGGGAATTTACTGAGCGTACTGAGGCTATTGAAGCAAGTATCGTTCGACTTGTAGGTATTGATAAGATAAAAATTGAAAAGTCAGTTAATAACCTGTTATTGAATATTGAAGAGTACATTAATATGTCACAAGCAATCAATCCTTATGGTGATGGAAATGCTGCTTCAAAAATTGTTTCAATTGTAAGTAAATTCAATACCTGATGATTCCAAAAGTAATTCACTATTGTTGGTTTGGAAGAGGGCAAATGCCTGCTTTAGCAATTAAATGCATTGATTCCTGGAAGAAATATTTACCGGATTATGAACTCAGAATATGGAATGAAGACAATTTTGACATTAACCAGGTACCCTATGTTAAAGAAGCATACGAAGCTCGCAAGTATGCGTTTGTAACAGATTATGTAAGGCTGTATGCACTTTATCACTCAGGAGGGATTTATATGGATACAGATGTAGAAGTTTTAAAAAGCCTGGATGATTTGTTGTGTTTACCTGGTTTTTCGGGTTTCGAAAGTGCCACAGAAGTTCCAACCGGAATTATGGCATGTGAAAAAGAGAATGTATGGGCAAAAGAGCAACTTGATTACTATGACTCGAAGCACTTTTTAAAAACAGATGGAACTCCTGATTTATTTACTAATGTGCAGATTATTTCAGAGATAATGGCTGCAAATGGGTTCAATTTACAAAATAGCTATCAGGTTTATAAAAATTGCATGCATATTTTCCCTAAGGATTTTTTTTGTCCAAAATCGCGGACAGGCATCCTGACAATCACTCCCAATACATATTGTATTCATCATTTTGCAGCATCCTGGGATACTCGTCGTTTAAAAATGAAACGCTTTTTTTTTCAAAGGATTTTAGGCCCCTTGGCTACCGATTTTTTAGTAGGGGTGAAGCGAAAAATTCTGCGAAGAAGCAAATTACGCCCTAAGTAAACTGGAGGAGATTTTACATTTAAAAATGGACACAAGACCCTTAGCTTTTTTTCCTAAATATTTCACCCGGGCAGCAAGTTTAACTTATGTGATTGTGGTGGTTGCATGCTATGTGTTGTTTGCCGGTAGGGGATTGCCAGTTATCTGGATTACGTTCGGGTTGGCAGAAGTAATGTCATTTTTCTATTTCTCCAATATTTTTACCCGGCAATGGGCAACGGTTTCCGATGCTTCCTTCGTTAAAGCGCTTTTCACCACATCACTTGGAATCAGAGTCATTTATGTGGTTTTTGTATACCTGTTCTACCTTTTGCTGACTGACAAACCTTTCGAATTCGAAGCCCGCGATTCATGGGGCTACCACAATGAGGCTGTATGGATTGTTGATATGTTTGAATCAGGAACCATCGGATATTATTTTAACGATTACCTTAAAGGGGTTTCAGATTCGGGTTTTCCTTTGTGGTTATCTGTAATTTATTTCTTTTCTGCAAAAAGCATACTGGTAGCCAGGCTGGTAAATGCGGTAGTGAGCGCCTGGATGGTGGTGCTTATTTACAAAATAGCCAGCCGGAATTTTGGTGAAGCTGCCGGTCGGATCAGTGCCATATTAGCCATGCTTTTACCCACCCTGGTATACTATTGCGGCTTACACAACAAGGAAACCGTGATGGTTTTTTTGTTGATGGCATTTGTTGACAGAGCAGACTGGTTTGTGCGTCAGCGTACCATAAAGACATGGAATCTGCTGGTTGTCATCCTGCTTGGAGCTTCACTCTTCTTCTTTCGTACAGTCTTGGCAGCAGCTGCCTGGTTTGCACTATTCAGTTCCTTGCTGTTATCGTCTGACAAACTGATAGGCACAGCCCGGAAAGCAATTTTTATAACCTGGTTCGCGATAGCAGCCGCAATTGTAATTTCCGGACAAATCCGCACCGAAGTGGAGGGATATGTGAAGGATAAAGGAACTAACCAGAAGTCTCAAATGGAAAACTATGCCACAACCAAGGGGGCCAATGCACTGGCAAGGTATGGTACAGCCTCCGTTTTTATGCCCATGATGCTTTTCGCCCCCTTCCCAACCCTGGTTTATATCGAAGACCAGCCCAATGCCATGATGATTAACGGCAATATTTTTACGCGAAACATATATGCCTTTTTTGTACTGATTGCTTTATTTACTCTTTATAAAAAGAAACAACTTACCGAGCATGTGCTTGTAATAGCACTTTTACTTTCTTACCTCGTGATATTAGCCATGAGTGGCTTTGCGCTCTCGGAGCGTTTTCATATGCCAGCAGTACCGTTCCTCCTGATACTTGCCGGGTATGGCATTACACAAATGAATAACAAGAATGTAAAACTCTATATCCCGTACCTGGTTTTAATGGGATTGGTAATTATTGGCTGGAACTGGTTTAAACTGGCCGGTCGGGGCGGCGGGTTCTGATGATTTGTGCTGAGTGCATAGTGCATAGCGACTTTTGCAGTCACCAAGAATCGTGGAAGAGAATAATTTTGAACCGGGAAATATTTCAATTCCTTAAATAATTCAGTGAAGATTCTGGTTGTATGCAGCGGTAATGCCCCGGGCTTTGATTTCAAAGTTCACCAGGCATTTATCTACGACCAGGTTGAAGCTGTGTGCAGGCTGAACTCTGCCATTACCTACGAATGTTTTTTTGTAAAAGGCAAGGGGATTCAGGGCTATTATCAAAATCTGGCCTTGCTGAAAGAGAAGATTAATTCATATGCGCCCGACCTGATTCATGCGCATGGCGGACATATTGGTATGCTATGCAGCCTTCAGAGAATTGTGCCCGTAGTGGTTACATACCATGGTTCGGATATTAACCATGCAGTTAACCGGTTGATTTCGGCGGCAGCCTCAATACGTTGCCGGGAAAATATTTTTGTAAGCTGCGAACTGAAAAATAAAATGCCTTTCAGATCATCCGGTTCGGCAGTAATTCCATGTGGGATTGATCTTGATGTTTTCTTCCCGGTATCAAAGCCGGAGGCAAAAAAAGAACTTGAATTGCCCGAGGATGATAAGTACATTCTTTTCAGTTCGGGATTCGAAAACCGGGTGAAAAATTATTCTCTTGCCAGGAAAGCAATGGCTGGCATCGGCGGCGCGCAGATAAAGGAAATCCGGAACAGGTCAAGGGCCGAAGTAAGCTTACTTTTGAATGGCGCAGAACTTCTCTTGCTAACTTCGTTCAGCGAAGGTTCCCCCCAGATTATCAAAGAAGCCATGGCCTGCAATTGCCCGATTGTAGCAACCGATGTGGGCGATATTCGCGAAGTGATCGGAGATACGGAAGGGTGCTACATCACTTCTTTCGATCCAGCCGAGGTAGCTGAAAAAATTAAGCTTGCCCTGGCTTTTGGGAAACGCACAAACGGAAGGCAGAAAATTGATTATCTGGATAACAGGCTTATAGCAGGGAAGATTGTGGAAGTCTACAAACGGGTTTTAAAGACAGGAACTAAAGAAGAATAGGAACCGCGAAGACGCAGAGTCGCAGGGAAAGTTTTAAAATTACACAGCTGCAAATTAATAAGGTCAAATACATTCGCGTGGATGAACTCCGCGCCTCCGCGCCTCTGCGGTCCAAAAACCATTCTAATGATCGCCATCATCGACTACGGCATGGGTAACCTCGGTTCAGTAAAGCACAAGCTCGACCGCATCGGGGTTCAGTCAGTAATTACCGCTGATGCTGACCAAATCAGACATTCGGAAAAACTGATTCTGCCGGGAGTAGGCCATTTCGGGAATGCAATGCAGGAGATACAATCCAGAGGACTGCTGGATGTGCTCAACTACGAGGTGTTGAACAAAAAGAAACCAATCCTGGGTATATGCCTGGGTATGCAGCTTATGGCCTCCCATAGCGAAGAAGGCAATGTTGGCGGATTTGGATGGTTCGATGCGGAAGTTATTCGGTTTAAGGTTCAGGATGCCTTAAAATTCAAAGTTCCCCATATGGGTTGGAACATGGTTGAGCAGAAAAAGCAAAGCCTGCTTTTTGAAAATGTAAATCCCGGTATAGGCTTCTACTTTGTACATTCTTATCATTTGGTATGTAACCATCAGGAGGATATATTGAATTTGACCGATTATGAGTACCCGTTTGTCTCGGCTATCCAAAAAGAAAATATGTATGGAGTTCAATACCATCCTGAGAAAAGTCATGATTGTGGGGAACAGTTACTGAATAATTTTGCACATCTTTAAGTATGTTCAGGCCACGCGTTATTCCCGTACTTTTATTGCAAAACAAAGGATTAGTAAAATCAATCCAGTTTAAAACCCATCGCTATATCGGCGACCCGATTAATGCTGTACGCCTTTTCAACGACCTGCATGCTGACGAACTGATTTTCCTGGATATTCTCGCCACGAA
>APMI01007187.1_pt1 | contig 17211 bp, 12 predicted proteins | sample 667938 | NCBI WGS metagenome assembly APMI01 (sample SAMN01084076, study PRJNA167559) | wastewater metagenome | biome: Wastewater | place: Denmark: Ejby Moelle, Odense | collected 2011-11-28 | reverse complement strand
GACTAGCCAAAAATACACTTCGAGGTAAGCTAGATGCTAGTTAGCGTAGAATTATGTAGCAAAATCGTACTTATTTGGACTGACAACCCTCACGCACTATAAACAGTTGATTAATTCGAACTGTACTTAGTACTAGAGGGCAAAGCATTTGAATACTTACGCAACAGTAACTTTATACTGAAGGCCAGATTAGGTGACAACGAGTAATATCTGATGATGCGTAAATTAATCCCTAACGACTGCTTTCTTGTGCACAGTCCACACTTCAAGTACTCCCAGCAGTACGACGGCAGCAAGTATGCTTTCTATTAACTCAGAAAGTACCAGCTCATGATTGATAAGAATACACTTATTGCAAAGATTTCGCCCGACTGCTACAAAAAGTACATTATGCCTCTTGCTGAGGAGAGATGGAAAAATCTTACGGGATTTCTTAAGAAAATCTCCATGTTCTAGAACATACCAATCACGATGCTTTATTAAATCAGTAAACACATGCACAGTGTTGATTACACTGCAGGAAGTTCTATAATTAAGCGACACGAGAAGAATCAACATGTATATTTTATAGTCAGTGGAGAAGTTTAAAGCAAGCTGTATAATGATCAATCAATCCACGAGACACCAAGTAAGAACTACCAGACAGTATCAACAAAGCCCTTTAAGAAATCAATCCTAAAATAGAATGAAGTATTCGGTATTGATGCTTTCAATTCTGAAACATTTGAATAAGTGTAGCGAAATTATTCAACATAAGCGAAAACAAACTGTAGTCTTTATATGATCGATAAAAGAATTCTTGCTATTGTTATATCTTCATTCGATGGCATTTTGCCCAATAGCAATAAAGTGTGGTCTTCAGTTAATCTTAATGAGCAAATTCAAGGACAAGGGTACCAAACTAATGATATGGCTCTGCTTTCAAGAAATGCTGATAAAATCAAGACTTCAGAGAAAAGAATCAGAGACCTAAAATTAAGATCATACAACACTTCACAACGTAATAGAAAGAAGCAACCAGTTTAATAAATAGCGACTGAGAAATAATAATAATAATTACTGACATTAGACGATATCAAATACAAGTCATGCCATAACTTCGCACAGTTCAAAATCACTGGCAATAAAAGCAAAAGATTTTATGAAACATTAAATTCCAAAGCCCAAATAATCAAGTTATAGACAAAAGATAGAGAGTTTGTGTAATAAGTCAAAAATAAGATGACAAGTATAGTTTTCACACCTTATGAAGATAATCAAACAGAATAGATTTAAAATTACACGAAATCTAATGTTTTCAGTACTACGATGTACAAACCTGCCAAGACTACTCCTGTCAAGAGAAAAAGTGATTCGACTGGGTTGCCTGCCGGAAAATAATAAAGTGATATAATTAGATCGTACTTAGAAAAGAAATTGAAGAATGAAATGCTAAAGAAGGCTGAGCTAATTTTAGAGAGAAACAAGCAAAAAAAAGTAAGAGAGAATTCGAGTATAAAACGTATCTATAGCTGGAAATCAATAAAATGTCACTCTGTCAAATAAGCCCCCAAACATAAAGACATAGGTTAATAATTGTTCGAACGCATGGCTAAACTCACAGACAACCCACTACTGTCCCGCATAGAAGGCCAGCGCAAATTATTATAAAGTCAATAATCAAGAGTGACTTAAATAAGACGGAAAAGCATGACAGCAAAAAATAGATCTCCCGATAAAACCAAGCCACGTCCTCTTCACCATTAGCTGATCTTAATTGAGAATAACTGAGGTGAATGATCTTTCTATATTTTTAATGGCAAATACTGTGCTAAATATATTATTTGGTCGAACATTAATGAAATTATAGATCGAATTGGAAAATAGCAAATTCAATAATTTATAGGTTTGCTCACAAACGAAAATGATCCAACTGAAACCCAAGCAAGCGTGTAAATTTAACACTAAACACAAGTAAATAACACTGAGAAAATCGGCTTCTCCGCGTGCAGATTATTGTTCATTTGGTTAATAAGTCCATATACCTTCCTTTGCTTATCAACAGCAGAGACGCCTGATGAGGAGGCTGGGTCGAGAGTACTGCACGTCGGCTAACTACCTGCACTTGCGGGTGATGGAAGGCTGGGTTTAAAGTATGTAAGCTTACCAATTTAGAAAAAAAGAACACTCGTGCCTATATATAGGGCAAAGATATCGAGTACTTATGTGAAAATGTGGAGCGACTTTAGAAATATTATCATCATAGGGATGTGCAAACAGAGCTGTCTTAAATTTTGGAGTATTATAAGTATTATACACAAACAGCTGTCTGCTATCTCAATTAGTAATTCGAATTTCTCAGCCGTCATCATCAGAAGAAGAAAATAGTACTTTATCAGCAGCTAAAAAAGCAGTTAAATTTATCCGATACGTAAAAATAACCAGTTCAGGAAGAAAAGCGTCCGCTACTTCTGTTACCTACCAATGTCTTAAAAGGCCTATCAATAACTCAAGATAATAATGATGAATCTTATCTGGTAAACGAAATGCTGAAAAAATTGACTGGTCTTTCCAAGCCTGTCCCTTTGCAATCACTAGAAACAATAGATCAAGAGTTTCAGTTGACAGACCGGTATCGAAAGAAAAATAAAGTTTCTACAACAATGATAGTAAATTCAAGATTTTTCATATAATCTGCAAAAGGTCAAAGATTGAACAATAATCAAAATATTCGGGTTAGCAGTTCAAAGAAATAAATTCATCGTCGTTTCGCTAGTTGCTAATGGTAAAGCTTGACTCCCGCCCCTTAAAAATAGGTGAGTTAAAATTACACTAGAAAATCACGAGCATTGCGTAGGAAATCAATTTAATATATTCAAAGTTCGAGTCCAAATATATACTTTAATTAATTTGAGTTAGATAAAAGAAATATAAGAAAAAGTTAAATATTACAATATCCTAATCGTGTAAAATCCCCATCAAATTTTATTCTAAAGATGAAGACTATCAAAAATAAGATAGTCTAGTAAAAATAAAATATGAGACCTAAATGTAGTGCTTTAAGATTTAAAATGAAAAAAGCATGATGCTCTGTAGTTTTATATCTGCAATTGCTATCTTTACTATGTTAACATTATACGATGTATTAAAAGGACTAATTATTAAGATCAGCTGGCGAACAAAGACAGGAATTATGGATCGATCGATGTTTTAAAGTCAAATCTGCCTTTATTGATACCTCGTCTGGCTGACGACGACGAAGAAATAGGGAAAGATTCTTATTTTTTCTATATATGATGAGGGCACACACGGAACTCATCATTTTATTCGCTATTTCGTCTTTGCCATGAATCTTCAACTTTTTATTTAAAGCTTAATCTAGGTCTCTGACCCTTTGATGTCTGAGGCCGATGACCCTCTGTCATTGTAGATTTTAAAAGTATTCCACTCTTATTCCATGCCTTGCTGCGAGGCTCTTGCTTGCTCTGCGGTCTTTACATATTTTTACGGAATCCCTCTTTGGCAGTTTGATTAAACCTCTTCATGGGCTGCTTTTTGTGAATGATGTTCGAAGTGAGAGCCAAGTCCGCTTCATTATCTTCATTCTTGAGATGCGCTGTGAAGATGTTACGCTTGGGAACCACGTGATTATATCCGAGTTATAACTCCTCTATGTTGTTCACATCATTGAGATAGACTGGCTTAACTTCTCTATTAGCCACTCTTGTTGACCCCTCACGGGATTGAGGGGTTTGTCTTCTCTGGTTACGGCTGAGTACGGTCTGCCTATAAATATTGCTCATGATAATTATGTTATTTCGAGAATCAGTCTATAAATATAATGACTTATTTGGCTTTCCTATATCCTCATAATCTGATCGTAACATAGACTCAACTTAACATATCCTCAAGATTTATCAATGAAATAATAAGATTATGCAGTTACTATTAAAAATAGAAGTTCAACAAATTTATCTTAATTATCAGTTTTCATATAGCTAATGACATTTTTAGATGTATATTAAACAGTAGTACATATAAATAATCAGCCATCAAGTGTCTTATATAAGATTTCGTAAAGTTTGGCTTTATTCAATTTGAAGTCATCCATATTTTAGTTGTCGATTAAAGGGTCATAATTTTCCTGACAGAAATTGAAGTAAAGGCCCTTATTTTGTAAACCAGTATTCTGCAGTGAGTAGCAAGCTTACCCTTTGTCCAACCCTACACAGATGCACCCAGTGCCACTAATATGATTCCTCATTTTAATACAGTTGTCGCAGATGGCAATATTGCACATGATGCACAGGTAACGACAAAGCAGACCACATTTGCCACAAATTTTGTAATATTTTTGTTTCAATTCTAACAGAGATTATGGAATATGGTACAATATTTGCAAGTGTTGCCATAATTACTCGATTGTTGGCTTGTCCATGAAGCATTACTTAAACTGAGATAGGCTTACAGATAATAGCCATTACACATTCTTTAAGATCTACTCGCAGTACTTGAACAGGAAAGCGTCTTTTATTTTGTATAATTCATTCACAATCCACACTGCCATTTATTAATTACCGATTCCTTCATCTAACCTGTTGAGTACAGCAGCTTATATCACGCCTTCAATGATGCTTATCACTTTTGTTTTGTCACTCATGTTTTAGCTTATATCCTTTTCTATTAATGATCTAATTTTGTTTTTGTTTGGCTCGGTCTGCACTCGAAATGCTTCAGTCAAAAATGTTAAAAATGCTTAGTTTTTGAATACAAAATTCTTAATTTATTTGCCACCTGTGAGCACTTTGATACCTAGGTTTGATATGAAAGGCCTAAACAAAACCATAAACACTTCTTAATCTGCTTTACGATTCGTATGTCTACCGACAATAGTCTTAAAGTCTTGATTCCACCAGCTCATGAATACAAACTCTTTGAACTCTACATCAAGTCCTGAGTTGACCACTGGAATGAACATATCGTAGGCCGTTGAACATAATACACATTTTTTATTACCGCTGTTCTTGAGGCAATTTATATGAGCAGCATGGAAGCAACTATCTATCATAAACTATTCTTTATTTTTGTTATTCTGACGGTATAAGTTGAAGAGAGTCGAATTTTTGTTTTTCTTTATGCTCGCAAAATAGTATAATGGACCGTAATCATTTTTCACTTATCGACATACTAAACATACTTCTTATTAATTCTATTATTTTTATAGTATAGGACTATTAAGATGCTTTTTTGATTTAGAAGCATATTTTTATGCAAGTCTATTTTTCTTTTTCTCTTTTTGTTAGAGCACCTTCAACAATGCAGGACTCTTCTTGTTTTCCTCTTTTTCGATTAGAAATATTTTGTCTTTTACTTCAACTTTTTACTGTTTCTCTTCTAGTTTGTCTGCTTCTTTGATTCTTAATACCTAATGATGCACTTATTTATTATTTAATTATACTTCAAATTTTAACAGCTTTTATTCCTCTTTTTGTATAACTTATTGAATATTTATTTCTTTAACACTTTAAATGGTTTAGTTTTAACTTTTTATTTCCTTTATCTCTTCACTAACAGGTAATTTTATGGGATTACTTTGGACATCAACAACGACAGGTTTAACTCTCAATTTCAATAATCGATCAATAGGCTCATTTGATTTTATGCTTAACTCAAGTGTTTACAAATAATTGAGATATTGTTTGATTTATTCAAATCCTTGAGTTATTTTCTAAGCAATTACAGCAGTCACACAAATTAAGTATCTGTCTCTTTTGGTGTATGAAGCATATTTTAATAAATTAGTTCTTTTCACCACATCTGTTAGCAAATATATTAAGAATTATTTTCTATCTTCTTTGTAGAACATCTCATTTGTGTCTTTTCTTGTAAGTCCATATATTTAGTCAGCGGTATCAAGTCTATAAAGTAGCAGATCTGGATTCACTTCAAGTTATGGTCCTGCGTATTATAAACTGGCAGTTGATTTATTAAATCTTGCTTAGTTTCCAATTAAATTTTTGATCTTACCGACATTAAACAGCCCCTGTTTTCTCAAAGCAATCAACAAATTTTTAGGAATTTATTGTCTCATGTACATAAACTATTGGAACCATTTTTCAACATCTCTTTACTTCTACTAGAACAATTCATAATTTTTAACTGCTTTTGCTATTTTAAGCAACTCGAAATTTTCACAATACTAAAATGCAGTTAAGTTTCTCAAAACAACAGATAAAGTCTTAGCTAATTTAAGAGGCGATATTTATGTAGCAATTGATATTTCACTCATTGTTTTCAAAGATAACTTTTTATGAATCTGGAAGAGACACTTTGCAGTAAGACTATTAAATTTGCATTTTCTATTATCATCTAGCACTTCAGAGAAATAGAAAGCAACAAATTTCGATAGTTTATCTTTATTGCATTTGTAGAACAAATTTGCAAAATCCTCGATTCTTCCCCCTACAGCATGGAGTCCTATTTTGATCAGTTCGTTATAAATTTGCGATTTAGATTAGTAACCTTATCTTTAAGTGTACTTCCAAGATGAAATCATGAAATCCATTAAATCAGCGAACAGTTCTTGATCAGTTGTGGCGTCTCGAAGTACAATAAAGAAATAATTAATTTTTTGTCTTTTTTTACGTTAAGTGCATACCATAGATACACAAAGCTGTAAAACGTTCTTATTGTACAGCAAAAGAGATTTCCAAACTGAGCACAGAGTTCCGAAATTATTTTGTGCATGAAATTTTTCAGCAAGAGATGTATAAAATTTTATTATTTCATATTCGTTGTCCCAAGTCTTGTACATGTTATTTACAAATATTTTCTTTGTAGCAAGTTCGTTAATATATGTTAAATTTGTAGAAGTCTAGAAGAAAAACTTGATCAACTCAGCCGATGAACGGTACTCAGCTTTCAAAAACAAAGCCTCAATATATGAGTACTCAAATTTCTAATAATTACAGAGCTCTACGAACAGCTTGAGAGCTACTTTATAGAAATTCGGCTTATTTCTGATGGCTAAAATAAGCTATTGTAGCAGTGTGCTTTCTTCATTCTAGTTGCGATATACCAATATTTAAGTTGTTAAGCGAATGTAGTGCATATTCTTAGCAACGTAGTCTGTCAACTGACTTAATATGCAGCTTAAATGGTTATTGTTGTTCTTCTTGTTTAATTTCTAAAGTGCGAGTTTCATGTAGATTATGAAAAAAGACTTAAATAATCTTTATTCGCTCTATGTCAGCTTATCTTTTAAGCTGCTTGATTTCCCATGCGATTTGCACATAGCCTCAGGTTTAAATCTACCACTGAATCCACAGTCGCAGTATGGTTTTCCTTTGATATCGGTCAACATCCAATTATGGTTTACATGTTTTTCTGGATCGAAGCAGGCTTTGCACAGTCCAACATTTTCCATGAGACTACAGTCCAGACATGTATAATCTAGTTTAAAACATGCGTACAGTATCCCTCCTGAGACAAGCACAACTTGGTCTCAGTGCGAAAGAACTAGAATGCTCCTTTTGGGAACAGAGTACCAATCAATGAGATGGCATTTATTCCAGTGTTGACGTGCGTCAAGGCTTCATAATAGTTTGAATATTTCTATTTTAGGAATGCTACATGAGCCTGATATATGGGCCCCCAACTAGTGGACACTTGTTCCAAATTCTCAACTTAATTCTTCATACGTAAAATATATATTTTCTCATTTGATATCTTTATAAAAGAATAGTCGCATAATAATTCTTTTTATGAATAATCCCGATATTATTTTAATGTTTATTTCTAGAACAGTCTCATTAGTTAGTAAGTTTAAGTAGGTAATGCGCACATGATAATATAATAGACAGCGTTTGTAACTTATTTTAAAACTATTTAAATATGCACTTGAAACCCAACCCCGAAGACGAGGGCAAGATAACTAAAGATTTTCTCAAGAAGTTAGTTAAGACTGACTTCAAAACTTACTATAGTACTCCCAATTTGAACGATGTGCTCTACTTGCACTATAAAGGGTTCAATCAAATCACCAATCTGGAGGAGTATACAGGTAAACATTCATTAATATTTAGGACTCAAAGTACTTTATTTAGAAGGCAATGCATTCAGAAAAATCCAAGGGTTATAGAATCTTACAAATCTTAGATGTCTATATTTGCAATAGAATTTAATCGTAAAAATAGAAGGACTAGAAACACTAGTCAACTTAGTCAACCTAAATCTAAGTGATAATCAGATCTCAGTTATTGAAGGACTGGCAGCGCTCACAAAACTACAAAATTTGCAAATCAAGAGAAACCGTATAGGTGGAGACGGACTTAATGATTTAAAGGGATTACTGTAATGCCCATCAGTATCAGCGTTGGACATCTCGGACAACCACATCGATACTGAAGAAATCTTACCTTAAATCCTAGTCAAGATGCCTGAGTTAGCAGTTGTGTACATGCAAAACAATCCGTTTACTAAAAAAATAGCACATTACCGTAAAACATTAATCAGCAAATTACCAAACATCAAATACATCGACGATAAGCCTGTATTCGATGATGAGAAAAGGTACGCATAAGCATTCGCAAGAGGCGGACTCGAATAGTAAAGAAAATAAAGACAGCTGTATCAAAAATAGAAGTAATAGGAGCAAATTAGACAGCATCTCTAGTTTAAGCAGATGATGGAGAGGTACAAGTAGTAAGCCAGAAAGAAAAAATAGTAGGGACATCATAGCACCAGTGAGAATTAATCTGATTCAAAATAGTAGAACTTATAGAGCTACAAAACCCCATCTGAGTCTCACAACGACAGTGAACAGAGCAAGAATGCAACTGACCAAAGCGACCCAAGCGATCACAATAGTCATCATGAAGAAAGCGAGAAATCTTAAAAATCAGACAAACCCCACGGCGAAGGATATCTTGACGAATTAGATTGAAGAGTAATCATATGATAGTTTTTTATGCAACTATTTATCCTGATGTCAGAATCATTTATTTTTATTGAAGTGTAAAATTATACTAAAATTTAAATTATTTCTTTTATATTTAATGCTTCGTAAATTATTATAATTTTTAGTGGATGCCAGGACTTGATATCAATTGGTTCAGAGCTGACAAAGGCTACGATCCAAATGTGATTAAAAAATCGTTGTAAAGAAGATTCAGAGACACCAAACTTGTTGACGATATTATTGAGAAAGATAATGAATGGAGAAAACGTAATTTTACATTTTAACTTAGTGAGGTACCAGCTCGATATGTTGAACAAAGAATGGAATCAAATTGGAGATGCTATCAAAAATAAGAAGAAAGCTAACAAAGCTGATCCTTGCGCAGAGGAGCTCGAGCAGAAAAAAGTCAACGAGCAGAAGCAGAAAGAAATTGTTGAAGAAGAGAAAAAGCTTCAAGTAGTTATCAATAGCATGATCAATTCGGTCGGCAATATTGTACACGAGTCTGTTCCAAATTTCAAGGACGAATAACACAATAAAATAGAAAGAACTTGGGGTGAAGACATTCCAAGAATCAAGATGACAGGTAAATTGGGTGGTCTTCATCACCATGAAGTTCTTTAAGGTATTGGAGGATATGACCCAAAGAGAGGTCAAAAAATTGCAGGACATCGTGGGTACTTCTTGAAAGGTCCTGGAGTTCTTTTAAACAATGCATTAATGAATTTCGGCTTAACCTTTTTGACAAAGAAGGGATATACTGCTGTTCAGCCACCATTTTTTATGAAAAGATAAATCATGGCTGAAACCTGCCAGCTCAGCGATTTCGATGAGTCGCTTTACAGAGTTGAAGGAAAAGGATCTGAATAATGCGATAATGACTACTATTTAATTGCAACTTCTGAACAACCTATTTCGGCCTTCCATAGAGAAGAGTGGCTTGATTAAAAATCGTTGCCCATTCGCTATGGTGGAACATCGACATGCTTTAGAAAAGAAGCAGGAGCTCACGGAAAGGATATGTGGGGTATTTTCAGAATTCATCAGTTCGAAAAAATTGAACAGTTCGTTTTGGCTCGCCCTGAAGACTCTTGGGCTATGCACGAAGAAATGATTGCAACTTCGGAGGAGTTTATGAGAGCTCTCGGACTACCTTATCAAGTCATCAACATCGTATCGGGAGCTCTTAATGACGCAGCTGCTAAGAAGTACGATTTGGAAGCATGGTTCCCTGGATACAATGCATATAGAGAACTAGTGTCGTGCTCGAACTGCACAGACTTCCAAGCGAGAAATCTTGAAGTCAGATGTGGTAACAAAAAAACTGAAGTAATAACTATATTTAATTTAGACTAAATAAAAGAAATACGTTCATATGTTAAATGGTACTCTCTGTGCAACGCAAAGAACACTCTGCTGCATTCTAGAAAACTACCAAACAGATAAAGGTGTAAGAGTTCCAGCTGTTCTTCAGGGTATTGTCGGAACCGACTTTTTGCCTTATACTGAAGAGTTCCTAGAATAGTACAGAAACAAGTAATAAAAAGATCAACCCAAAGAAAAAGGAGCTTAAAAAGATAAGAAGAAAGATAAGAAAAAGGAAGAGAAAAAAGAGTAAAAGGCCTAACAAAAAGCTGAATAGAAAGCTGCAGTTTAACCTGCTGAAACAAAAACATAATAGGCAAAAGTTTAGAAACATGAGACTCCAGTTTAAACAAAGGAATAAAGCAAAGCTGAATGATACTTATGTTGAAAACTGTACAAATATCATGAAATAGTATATTATTTGTTAATCTTGAGGAACTTTTGCATGATCCTGCTGTTTCTAACGCAATCCATCGTAACTAACTCATGAAGATATCCTTCAAGTTGTCTGCGTCTCTGTTCGACGACTTCCTTCTTGCTGCCGTGAAAATCTGACTGCGTGAGGGGTCCTATAATAACCTTGCAGTCAGGTAGTGTGTAATTTTGGAACATCATAACAAGAATACTATGAAGCTCCGAGAAATCCTTAAACTTGCGGTTGACCATCCATTTTTGTCCTAGTAAATTAACATCGATCACATACTCGATGTAGTTGTTTCGCTTGCTGTCTTATTTAATCAATGTTTTCACAATTTTGGCTATTAGATATTCTGGTTTTTGAATGCTTACATATGGAATATAAAAAGACGAACTTTATATTTTACTGGCTGATATGCTGTGCTTCTAGTTGGAAAATTATTTGCCTATGCTTTAGTTCTGCCAATTTTTTATAAATCCTGGCTCTTTTAAGGCGGATTTTACTGGCCTATCTTCAACAGTATCCTGCTTGACTGGGGTTAGATAACTTTTTCGTGATTATTTAATTTGTGTGATTAATTAGCTTTCAAGTTCTTTGTTTCTGGCTTGTACGTGATGAAGTTATTTCCTTGTAAATTACAGTTCAAGACTCAATTTTTCTATCTTCAAGTTAATTTCCTTTGATAACTAAAGTTTTCTTCTCAAATATGCAATTTCAACTTTCATGAGCAAATTGGCAAATATACTTTTCTATTTACCAATATTCCTTTATTTAATTGCTCTAATCTAGGAAGCATATTGTTGGTCAAGTTCGTTCTATTCAGAAATATGTTGTATGAATTCGCATACATTTTCAATTTATTGTTATTAATTGCAATTTTATTGACATTTTTTCAAAATCTAAGAACACTATTTCTCTAGTGAGTCGTAGAAGCTTTATTTTATTTATGAAAGTTAATCCAGTCCTATTTAACCAGTAAGTTGATACATGCTGCTGCGGATAGTGTCATAGAATTATTCGACAGGACGCAAGAATTTACTCTTAATATGATCTAGATTTTAAATGTTGTCCTTAGTTTTAAGCAATTATGAAATTTATTATAAAATGTCTCTCTTCTTCTATGATAAATAAACTGTGAGTTTATCTTGACATGCTTTGGCTTGTGAGTCTCTAAGCTGGAAAGTTATATTTTCAATTTTAGGCATAGTACCATCAGCAATAGATTTATTCAAGCACCTAACATATACTTGAATAGCTTGAATGAATACTGACATTGTCATTCTTTTTCCATTGATATACTTGCATCCTTTACGTTGGATTGCGTGACCTAATTTAGTTTTAAACCTTTTAAAGTCTTACTTGAACTATTAACGTAATGGAAAACTATTCGATGATAACTCAGATGGTAATTATTCAGTAGGTAAAACTAATGTTTAGCAATTTCTTTAACTAAACAATGATTTTATCACTCTTCTGATGCGATTTTTATGACAAATTGCTTGAGTATTTCCCTTTTGTTATTAGAGTGCTGATTCTAAATATTATTTAGGAGTAATAGGAACACCACTCTTGTCTTACATTTTCAAACTAAAATCACGAAGGATCCAAAATAGCGCAGGTAACGAGTTTTCAGCATCGAGTTATTTTTCGAACATTTTGCCTATTTCGATGATCATGGAAAAACTATTTAAAGTTTGTTCATCGATAGTACCCATACTATTATAGACAACAACAGAGGATAGCAGCAGACTAAGCACAAAAAACTTACAATCGCGATCGTCATTCCCATCGAGTGCTCCAAATCCTTACGAATCCAGCACAATAGTTTTGATGCCATTGACATCTAGTAATTTCCTAGAAAGCATAATCCCTTCGCCTGCACTGTTACCTATCGAATGGTTAATCGGGAACATAACAGGGTCATTTACCAGATTGTTGAGCAGGAAACTTTTGCCTGTTTTTGACTTACCTACTATTGTTACCACTGAATAACTGTCTTACTATGGCAATGATTTTAAGTATTCTATCGCTGCAGGGTTAACTCGATATTGCTTTCCTTATGATGTTATCAGAGCCAGGCTGTTATGGGAGTTAGTGCGAGCCATTTTATTACCAAACTGACGATTTGAGTTTAATAATATATTTTTATTACTCGTTTTAATCAATTGATTATATAGTAACACAGTCTTGCTTCACTTTAAAAAGTAAGCCTCAATCATATACAGTGCGATAATGAAAATGACGAGAACGAAGTTAGCTAGTACCATTTATCTATAGCGGACAGATAAAATTCTACGCATTTTTGATTTGGGTTCGAAAAATACATAGCCTGGCCCAGTGTATTTCATGAGCCTTGCTTTGCTGTCCCATTTAACTCTTACATTTTCCCCGAGAGCCAGAACTTAAGCATTGGGCAGGTACAGACTCTCCCCATACCCCAGTAACTTTTATATTATAGGCATGTCTTTAGTGGACTGCAGAGTGATAAAAAGAGGGATCGGCGCTTTCTGTGCTGGCTTATTGCCCACTCGGTATTACTCAAGCGGATTTACTTACGAGTTATGAGGACTGATCTGTTTTAGACTTTTTAACTCAGGGTGGGTCTTTATGTTGTACTATGTGCTATCGTAGTTTATTGTCAGTAAATGCTTCATGTTTATAAAGAAGTTCTCACGATAGGTCTTCTGAAACAGGACAAGAATCTTGCCATTGAGAGGTTACTATTTGCTGATTATGTAATATTGCATCGATGGTGTAGTGTTCAGTAACATCTTAGGTGTACTGTCCATTAATCCGATTCCCTCTAAGAAATTCTTTGCATAGTCCTCAACATCAGCACGATTTTTTGGTTGAGCACTACCGAAGAGTACAACCCCGCGATGCCAGAATAAGTTATCAGTATGGAGTTTAATGAGAATAGCTTGATTATCTGACTATTTTCCTATAATTTAAAATCCTTCTTATTATTCCTTAGCTTAATCTTGTTCCTCTTTTTAGTCATCAATCTCACCCTGTGACTAAAGTGGACTATTTGCTGGAATGTTCGCATTTAAACCCTACTATGATGAATAAGCTGGTTTTTGATTGTTGTGAGGCTATGAAGAGTACAAATCGTTATCGTCGTCCTACTGTTACCTCTCCTCTCTCTATTATTATTGCATGTGTATTATTAACACAGTTGTCAAATCAGATAGTTTACATTTTATTTTATTAAATAATATATGGGGATAGAGATAGAAATGCAAATATAAAATATGTATTTCATGTTAATTTATTAATTTATATGCATGGGTTACTTTTAGGATCCTTTAACTACTATTTTTAATCAATATATAATCCCACTCATGCAAAAAGCTGATATTTTCGGCAAGAAAAGACTAGCCGATTTCTATTTGGATCCAGACTACATAAACACAAATCATGGCAGCTATGGATCATGTCCTCGAGTAGTGATGGCTGCTAAGCGTAAACTATAATAGCAGATGGATTTTAATGCTGAGCGATGGTTTAGATTTGACAGTTAAGTCCTACTCAACAAAACTAGACAGCTTGTGGCTAATAAACTGCATTGCAAAACTTAGAACTTGTTCATCGTACAAAATGCAACAGATGCATTCAACTGCCTGGCTAAATCACTGCCTTGGAGTGCAGGCGATACGATAGCTCTGCCAAACACAGCATATGCATCAATCAGAAAAACAGTTGAATGGTTACGGGACAGATATGGCATCAAAATATTAAATGTAGTTACTTTTATTGATGTAGATTGACTTTACGATTGATGATTTACAGAGCATGCAAAAAGTACTTGTCAGAGTTGAAGACTCTATTAATGCGTACCCTGAAAAAATTAGTCTGGCTGTGATGGATCATATTGTGTCTGTTCCCGGTATCGTTATGCCTATCGATGATTTATGTGAATTTTTCAAAGAAAAGAGAATCCCTTTCTTCATTGATGGAGCTCATGCAATGTGCCAAGTTGAAATAAATTTGAAGGACTTAGATCCTGATGCCTATTTCTCTAATTTTCACAAGTGGGCATATGCACCTAAAAATGCAGCCTTCCTTTACATTTCAGACAAGTATTTGAACGTAACAATATGTTAATGTAGATTGTGAGACCTGCCATAACTGGAAATTTTCGAGGATAAGGACCTGACAGATAATTCTTTTGGATTGGCACTCGAGATTTTACTTCATACTTAGTAATTGATAAGGGTTTATAATATTTCGACTCGTTTGGATTGAATCGTGTAAGTGAATACAACAGAGCATTGTCAATAGAGGGAGCAAACAAAATGGCTGAAATTTGGAAGACTAAAAAACTGACTGAAGACACTCGCATGATGTGCTATATGAATAATGTGGAAGTGCCTAGCACAGATATCAACTTGTGTGTTCAAATTGCAAAGAAGATGCTGGATGAGTACAACTGTTATCCCATATTTTATCAGTTTCATGGTAAAGTGTTTTGCAGAATATCAGCACAAATTTTCAACTAGTTATCCGATTATGTCTTCACTGCTACGACTTTTCTAAACATGCTGAAACAGGAGACTGAAAAGCAAAAGATTTGATAATGCAATATAATTTTGCGTATTTTAAGCGAACTATAAATAAAATAATGGGATCAATTGAAGCAACATTTTTATAAAAACTATACATAGCTAGCTAGATAGTGTTGCTTTAAATACTTGACTGTAAGTCTCTCCATACTGTTATCAGTGAACTATACCAAATATGACTGATTTTCAATTCCCATTTTCTCAATATCGTAGATTTGATTGACTTGCTTCATGTTGGGTGTGTTCATATATTGCCTAATTTTAGCCTAAAGCAATTCAATTTTTTTGTTGCACTACGATGATCCTGAGCACTAGCATTTCCGATATTTCTGAGGCTATTAAGTATCAGTAAAATTGTTAGCATTCACACTGCTGCTGATACTTTTCTTATCCTGCCATGATGGTTTGCTGTTTTTCTTGCTCTATGTGCTATGAAATTTGGTCGGTTATGTGATCACTCTGGCCAGTCCTTTTGGTATGCTTATTCGATTGTAGTCTTACGCTTCTAATTCGATAGGCTTAGCATTATGTATGTGCGAGTCTAATAATGGTATAGGTGTACCTGCGACTGAGTTTGCTTATGACATTGGATAATACTAATATTTAGGGTGTATTAAGTATATTTTAAAATCAATAATAATATAAAAATTGAGTTCAATCATCACCTTTATCCGTAGACGCATCCTAAATTCTAAGAAGCTCAAATTTGCTTTATTTCTCATTAAGATAGTACTTATATCTCTTAAAGTTCGTTTCAAAAGTAGTGGTATAGTATACAAGCGGCAAGAAGGACACCAAGGCGAGACTAAAGTATGAATTTATTATAGGGAACAACTGGGATACTGCCAACGATATTATGGAGTATAAACTGGCAAATAAGACGATTATAGTACCGATTAGCAGAACAGGCACTGGGTACATCGATTAGATTATTGATAGATAAGCCAGACCGAAGAAACCGATTGTACCGATGCTAATCAAAATTACTGAAATTATATACTGCATTATTAACGAAGTACTGGAACGAAACTTTTAACCCCACACTGAATCAGCGTGCCTAAGATAAGATTTCCTATCAGTCCCACAACTAGAATGCTTTTACAAGTGCGATCGTAATACTTGTAGTCACCTGTTTTAGCAAGCCATACCTGAACGACTCCAGCCATAATGATTCCAAACAGGGCTCCTGAGAAGATCCACACAACATTGAGAACAGCCGCACCCATTTAAATTTTGGTGGATAGAAACTAAACTACAAATCAACAGACAATTACATTGAGACAAGAATGTCCAGGTGGCTCCTAAGAAGACTGACACCATGATGATATTATATGATGTAAACTTTTGTCGCCATAAATCCTTAAAGTGCTTCTTCCATTCCACTCGCTTTTTGGTTTATATTTTAACTTTTGGTTGATTTTTTACCAAAATTACAGATAATAAAAATGCGGCAGTGGCTAATCCTGCAATAAAGATGAGAATATTTTCAACATTTACTAACTAGTAGTGCCCGATTAGTGATGAGAAAGTACCTCCAATACCGAATCCTAATAAATTAGAATAGAATCCTAACCCTATTACAAGTGATCTTTTCTCTAAAGGAAACCACACTTAAGCCACATAAAAAGGCGAGGGAAGTAATGTAAGCTGTGCGACTGAGTTAAGGACCATTCCAGCGATAACTAAATAAGCTAAGGGATACTGATGACAATGTTATTTAGAGAGAAGTACTGTAGCCAGTACGAGCAAGCAGACAGATAAGCTCCTGATATAATCGCATAGTCCAGTCTCCATTCAATAAAGCGGATAGCGGGAAAGCATAGCAAGACTTCTATAACCAGTCCGATGTAAAAGGTGTTCTGCATAGTACTACTTGTCGTCTGGAAGCTATCTGCGTAGAAGCTAAGATTGTTTGTGTAGATGCC
>APMI01030471.1_pt1 | contig 17218 bp, 24 predicted proteins | sample 667938 | NCBI WGS metagenome assembly APMI01 (sample SAMN01084076, study PRJNA167559) | wastewater metagenome | biome: Wastewater | place: Denmark: Ejby Moelle, Odense | collected 2011-11-28 | reverse complement strand
ACGCGATCCGGAACCTCTTCCATGGCGTCTTCGGCGCCGACGGATTCGATGACTTCCTTCTCTTCGCCGTTGTGATCGTCGTCATCGTCGTCGTCATCGCGGCGGCGACGGCCGCGCGAACGTTCGGCGGGCTCGGAGATTTCGTCGGTGTCGACGGCCATGGCCATCGCGCCGCCGGGCGTCTCGTCGTCGCTGCCCTCGGAAGGGGCGGCGGCTTCTTCGGCGGCCGGGGCTTCTTCCTCGGTCTTCGCCTTGGCCTTGCGGGTGCGGCGCGGCTTCTTCGGCTTTTCGGCCGGAGCCTCTTCGGCGGCAAGGTCTGCGGTGGCTGCAACGACGTCCGGCTCGGCCGGAGCCTCGGCAACGGTTTCCTCGACGGCGGCGACGGCTTCAATCTCGACGTCGGCCGGCGCTTCGCTCTCGTCGGAAGCGCGGGTGCCTGTTTCGATCGGCTCGATGTCGTCGTCGCGGCGATGCTCTTCGGCCTCGGCCTTCAGGAGCGCCTGACGGTCGGCGAGGGGGATCTGGTAGTAATCCGGATGGATTTCGGCGAAGGCCAGGAAGCCGTGGCGGTTGCCGCCGTAATCGACGAAGGCCGCCTGGAGCGACGGTTCGACGCGTGTGACCTTGGCAAGGTAGATATTGCCGCGAATCTGCTTCTTGTGTTCGGATTCGAAGTCGAATTCTTCTATGCGGTTCCCGCGTACGACGACAACCCGCGTCTCTTCAGCGTGAGACGCATCGATAAGCATTTTCTCTGCCATTTAATTTGAGCTCCTCGGCGCAGCCGCAATCCTGGCGGCAAGCTGTTCCCTGAAAGGGATGAGCCGGGGGAGGAGAGGGATGCGCCGGATAAGTAAGTTCCCGTCAGGCCACGGTGAGGGGTAAGCGGACGAAGGGCGGTCGGTACGCGAGCGTCCCGGTGCCTGTTACCCTTCGATAGAATCCGCCGTGACAACATCAACGTCCAACGAGAATGCCAGTGCCATAGACCTATGACGGTCCGATGAAATTACCCTTTGGTAAGGGCGAGCGGTGGAAATCCACCTTGACTGTTCCGGCCACCGCCGGTTTACGCGATCTAATCGGCCGGGAAAAAGCGGTGCGACGGCGGATGAAGGCCCGGTTCGGCGCCAAGATCCCGAAGGGGTGGCTGCCTGCTCTAAGCGATTCTATCCCGTCTATTCTTTTTCCCTGATTTTGCTTTTATGGCGGATATGTCACAATGGCAAGGGAAAAGCCAAAAGCGTCATAATCTTGATGGATTTGCCATGATCTGTGCGCCGGGTCCCCGGCATACGCGCCCGGCAAGCTTCGGTTAACCATATGGGGGCATCTATGGACCTTGTCCAGCGCCGCATAGCGCGGTTTTCACGCGTTTGAACGGACTGCCAGTGGTGATGCTAAGCCTTCTGACCAAGACCCTTTGTCGCCTTGTCGCGGGCGCGCTCGCCGCCGCCCTTTGTCTTGCGGTCGTGACGCCGGCCTTTGCCGTTTCTGCCGAGGCTGCGCCTCTGCTCGCCTTCTCCGCCCGTATCGCGGGTGATGATGCCCGCACGCGCGTCGTGATCGATTTCGATCGCAAGCCGGAGTTCAAGGTCCACTACGTCGCCAATCCCTACCGCGTTCTCATCGACCTGCCCGAGACCGATTTCGGCATCAAGGCGGAAGAGCTGGAGGCGCGCGGCATCTTTTCCGAGATCCGCTACGGCACCATGGCAGCCGGCCGCTCGCGCATCGTGCTGACCGCCTCTCGCCCCGTGGGCGTCGTTTTGGCCGAGGTGCAGGAAGAGCAGGGGGCGGCGAGCTATCGTCTCGTCATCGACGCGGCCATCGTTACCGGTGAGGCCTTCCAGGGGCAGATGGAAAAGCAGAGCTGGCAGGAAGCCGCGCCCGCGACGGGCGAGCAGGCGCCCGTTCTGCTGCCCGGCAGCCGCCCGGACGGCCCCTTCGTCATCGCGGTCGACGCCGGCCACGGTGGCATCGACAACGGCGCGCGTGGGGGCGCGACCAAGACGGAAGAAAAGAACGTCACGCTCGCCTTCGCCAAAGAGCTTGCCGATGCGCTGAACAAGCTGCCCGACACGAAGGCCATTCTGACCCGCGACAAGGACGAGTTCCTGTCTCTCTCCCAGCGCGTGCAGCTTGCCCGCGCCGAGGGCGCCAACCTGTTGATCTCCATCCATGCCGATACGCTGAAGCAGAAGGATACGCGCGGCGCGACGGTCTACACCATTTCCGACAAGGCTTCGGATAGCCTGGCCGCAAGTCTCGCCGAGCGGGAAAACCTCTCCGACCAGATCGCCGGCATCGCCTTCGTCGACGAACCCGCCGAGGTCGCCGATATCCTGCTCGACCTGACGCGCCGGGAAACGCAGGCCTTCTCCATCAATCTCGCCCAGAGCGTCGTCAGCACGTTCAAGGACGAGGTGCTGCTGATCAACAATCCGCACCGCCATGCCGGTTTCCGCGTGCTGACCGCGCCGGATGTGCCCTCCATCCTGCTCGAGCTCGGCTTCATGTCGAACAAGGAGGACGAGCAGTTGCTGATCGACCCGGCCTGGCAGAAGAAGGTTGCCGGCCTCGTCGCCAAGGCCGTGGAAGAATACCGCACGACCGTTGTCGCCAACGGCGGTTAATCCTGTCCTGCGATGCTTGAAGCGCGCTAACGAAGAACATGCTAATACTGCTGTGCCGGAAAAGTGACATCGGCCGTCATTGTGCGATGGCGAAGCCATCGGGCATGCTGTAAGCCCTATTTTCCTCACATTCCGATCGCTAGACGGAAGCGGGAAACCGGGGACGACTCGTCTTCGACCGGAAGGGCGCAGCGGCTGGATCGGGCTGGTGCGGCATAGGCCGGGCAGCAGTTCTGCCCGATGAATTTATAAGCATAAGGCATCGGTAACTGGCTCATGATCAGACTGCTTGGATATTTCTTCGGGATTGGCGCCGTGTTCTTCCTCGGCGTGGCGGCAATGGTTGCCCTCTATCTCGGAAGTGTCGCAAAGGATCTCCCCGATTATGAGGTGCTGAACAGCTACGCGCCGCCGGTGACGACGCGCGTTCACGCTGGCAATGGCGCGCTGATGGCCGAATATGCCCGCGAGCGCCGCCTCTATCTGCCGATCCAGGCGATCCCGGACCGCGTGAAGGCCGCCTTCCTCTCCGCCGAAGACAAGAATTTCTACCAGCATCCCGGCGTCGACGTGACGGGCCTGTTCCGCGCCATCGTGGTCAACCTGCAGAACTTCGGCTCGGGCCGCCGCCCGGTCGGCGCATCGACCATCACGCAGCAGGTGGCGAAGAACTTCCTGCTCTCCTCCGACCAGACCATGGACCGCAAGGTCAAGGAGGCGATCCTCTCCTTCCGCATCGAGCAGGCCTATTCCAAGGACCGCATTCTCGAACTCTATCTCAACGAGATCTTCTTCGGCCTGAATTCCTACGGCATCGCCGGCGCGGCGCTCACCTATTTCGACAAGTCCGTCACCGAGCTGACCATCGCCGAGACCGCCTATCTGGCGGCCCTGCCGAAGGGGCCGTCGAACTACCATCCGTTCCGTCGCACGGAAGCCGCTCTCGAGCGCCGCAACTGGGTCATCGACCGTATGGTCGAGAACGGCTACGTCACCCAGAGCGACGGCGCGGAGGCCAAGACCCAGCCGCTCGGCGTGACGCCACGTCACCGCGGCACCTATCTCTTTGCCTCGGACTATTTCTCCGAGGAGGTTCGCCGCCAGATCATCGAGCGCTACGGCGACAACGCACTTTACGAAGGCGGCCTTTCGGTTCGCACTTCGCTCGACCCGCGCATCCAGGTCGCGGCCCGCAAGGCCCTGCAGCACGGTCTCATCAACTATGATGAGCGCCGCGGCTTCCACGGCCCGATCAAGAGCATCGAGATCGGCGGCGACTGGGGCGTGGAACTCGCCAAGATCGACGCCTTCTCCGACGTGCCGGAATGGAAGCTCGCCGTCGTGCTGGCCGTCGATGACGGCGGCGCGGATATCGGCCTGCAGCCGAGCAAGGAAGCCTCCGGCAAGGTCGTAGAGGAGCGCGTCACGGGCCGCATCGAGGCCAAGGCGATGAACTGGGCCTATCGTTCCGCCAAGGGCGACCGCAAGACGGCCAAGTCGCCGGCCGGTGTCTTCGATGTCGGCGACGTCGTCTATGTCGAGCCGATGGAAGGCGGCACCTATCGCCTTCGCCAGCCGCCGAAGGTGCAGGGCGGCCTCATCGCCATGGACCCGCATACCGGCCGCGTACTCGCCATGGTCGGCGGCTTCTCCTACGGCCAGTCGGAATTCAACCGCGCGACGCAGGCGATGCGCCAGCCGGGCTCCTCCTTCAAGCCCTTCGTCTATGCGGCGGCGCTTGACAACGGCTATACGCCGGCCTCGGTGGTCATGGACGCGCCGTTCGAGATCGTCGCCGGCGGCCAGGTCTGGCGCCCGCAGAACTACGGCGGCGGTTCGGCCGGCCCCTCGACGCTGCGCCTCGGCATCGAGCGCTCGCGTAATCTGATGACGGTGCGCCTGGCCAACGACATGGGCATGAACCTTGTTGCCGAGTATGCCGAGCGCTTCGGCATCTACGACAAGATGCTGCCGGTTCTCGCCATGTCGCTCGGCTCGGGTGAGACCACGGTGATGCGCATGGTTTCGGCCTATGCCGTGCTTGCCAACGGCGGCAAGCAGATCAAGCCCTCGCTGATCGACCGCATTCAGGATCGCTACGGCAAGACCATCTTCCGCCACGAAGAGCGCACCTGCGAGAACTGCAACGCCAGCGATTGGGAAAACCAGCCGGAACCGGAACTGGTCGACAATCGCGAGCAGGTCCTCGACCCGATGACCGCCTACCAGATCACCTCGATGATGGAAGGCGTCGTCACGCGCGGCACCGCCGCCGGCAAGATCAAGCTCGACCGCCCGACGGCCGGCAAGACCGGCACGACCAACGACGAGAAGGACGCGTGGTTCGTCGGCTATACGCCGGATCTCGTGGCCGGCCTCTATATCGGCTTCGACAGCCCGGCCCCGCTCGGCCGCGGCGGCACCGGCGGCTCGCTTTCCGCGCCGATCTTCAACGAGTTCATGCAGGCTGCTGTGGAGGGTACGCGCCCGACGAAGTTCATCGTGCCCGAGGGCATGCAGTTCATCGCCGTCAACCGCAAGACCGGCATGCAGGCCTATGAGGGCGATCCGGACACGATCATGGAAGCCTTCAAGCCCGGCACCGGCCCGGCCGACGTCTTCTCGGTCATCGGCGGTGACGAATATGCGACCCCAGAGGAAATCCTGAACAGCTCGCCGCAGGCCAATCAGGCCGTGACCGGTGGCAGCGGCGGCCTGTTCTGATCCAGCCGATCCTTTTGCGAGGGCGGGCGCGGGGCTTTACATCCGCGCCCGCCCTCTCTATTTCGGGGCCACCGAAACCTGAAGCATCGAAGAAACGGACATGCGCGCGGAAATCGAGAATATCGTGGACGAAATCAAGCAGGCCATAAGCCTGCTGAGGAGGCATCTTTGACTGGGATCAGGCGGTAAGACGACTGGACTGGTTGAACAACAAGGCAGAGGACCCCAACCTCTGGAACGATGCCCAGGAAGCCCAGAAGCTGATGCGCGAGCGCCAGCAGCTGGACGAAAGCATCAATGGCGTGAAAGCCATCGAGCAGCAGCTCCGGGACAATATCGAACTCATCGAAATGGGTGAGGAAGAGGGCGACGATTCCGTCGTCAAGGACGCCGAGGACGCGCTGAAGGCCGTCAAGGTCGAGGCCGCGCGCAAGCAGGTCGAGGCCATGCTTTCGGGCGAGGCGGACACCAACGACACCTATCTCGAAGTGCATTCCGGCGCCGGCGGCACGGAAAGCCAGGACTGGGCGAACATGCTCCTGCGCATGTACACCCGCTGGGCCGAGCGTTCGGGCTACAAGGTGGAACTGCTGGAAGTCCACGACGGCGAAGAGGCCGGCATCAAGTCCGCGACGCTCCTCGTCAAGGGCCACAACGCCTATGGCTGGCTGAAGACGGAATCGGGCGTGCATCGCCTCGTCCGCATCTCGCCCTATGACAGCAATGCGCGGCGTCACACCTCGTTCTCGTCGATCTGGGTCTATCCGGTCGTCGACGATTCGATCAACATCGAGGTGAATGAGAGCGATTGCCGTATCGACACCTACCGTTCGTCGGGCGCCGGCGGCCAGCACGTCAACACGACCGACTCGGCCGTGCGCATCACGCACATCCCGACCGGCATCGTGGTCGCCTGCCAGCAGGAGCGTTCGCAGCACAAGAACCGCGCCAAGGCGTGGGACATGCTGCGCGCCCGCCTCTACGAGCAGGAACTGAAGAAGCGTGAGGACGCCGCCAACGCCGAAGCCGCCTCCAAGACGGATATCGGCTGGGGTCACCAGATCCGCTCCTACGTCCTCCAGCCTTATCAGCTGGTCAAGGACCTGCGGACCGGCGTCGAAAGCACGGCTCCGTCCGACGTGCTCGATGGCGAACTCAACGAGTTCATGGAAGCCGCGCTCGCCCACCGCGTCAATGGCGGCGCCGATGCGGTCGTGGACGACCTGAGCTGAGATTGCCGGAAATGAAATGGATGACGGGCGCTTCGGCGCCCGTTTTCAGTTGGTGGCCCGCTCCACCTTGATCTCGCCGAGATCGTCGATCAGCACGGTCCAGCTTTCCGGCTCCGCCGCCTTCGGATCCGTCTTCAGATAGACTGTCGCGAAGAGGCCCGGCTGCGCTGTGATGCCCGACGAATTTTCCGGGCGGATATCCGTCACATAGGGCTTCAGCGCCGAAAACTCCTCCAGCACCGTCGAGGAGGCGACTTTCGGGCCGTTTGCGGTGGCTTCGATTTGCTGGAGATGGATTTCGGCCGTGCCGTCGGGCTGGCGCTCGGCGATCAGCTTGTAGTAGCCGCGCCGCATGTCGGCCTTTTCGTCGCTTTTGCCCGTTTCGGCCCTGGTCGCTTCGGTATCTCCGGCCGGCTCTTCCCAGAAGCCGGTGCTGACCACGAAGGTGATTGTTTCCGCGACGGGTGAAGGGCTTTCGGCCGATGCCGTGCCGGCGAGGAGAAGGAAGGCGAGGGCGGCAAGCATGTGCCGTTTCATGGCGAACTCCTGTCCTGGACGCGTCGCAGCCTCAGTAATCGAATTGTTCGGCGAGAATCCGGTCGGACCAGGAATGATCCGGATCCGAGAGGATGCGTGCCGAAAGGCCGGCCGATTCGGCGATGCGCACGGAGATGACCGATTTGACCTCGGTATTGTCGGCGACCGCGTTGACCGGCCGCTTTTCCGCCTCCAGCACTTCGATCTCCACCGTCACCTTGTTCGGCAGCAACGCGCCACGCCAGCGGCGGGGCCGAAAGGCGCTGACCGGCGTCAAGGCAAGAAGCGGCGCTTCCAGCGGCAGGATGGGACCATGGGCGGACAGGTTATAGGCCGTGGAGCCGGCCGGCGTCGCCAGCAGCAGGCCGTCGCAGATGAGTTCCTCCAGCCTGACGCGGCCGTCCACGCTGACGCGCAGCTTGGCCGCCTGGTAGGACTGGCGGAACAGGTAGACCTCGTTGATGGCAAGCGCCCGGCGTTCCTGGCCACTTGCATCGTTCGTTATCATTTCGAGGGGGCGGAAAGCGTTTTCCACCGCGGCATCGATGCGTTCCGGCAGGGCCTTCGCATCGTAGCGGTTCATCAGGAAGCCGATGGAGCCGCGGTTCATGCCGTAGACGCGCTTGCCGGAATTCATCGTCGTGTGCAGCGTCTGCAGCATGAAGCCGTCGCCGCCGAGCGCGACGATCACGTCGGCCTCCTCCGGGTCGGTATTGCCGTAGATGGCAATCAGATCGTCGCGCGCTTCCTGCGCTTCGGGCGCCTGCGAGGCGACGAAGGAGAGGGAGGTGAAGTTACGCGTCATGCCCTGTTTCCCGCATCCTCGCTGCAAAGTCTCGCCCGGGGGGGCCGGTCTTTGTCGCATGCCTTTACGGCATGCGCATCTGAAAAATGTGACAGTGCCGGGTGAGCGAACGGCGATCGTCGCCGGATATCAGGACTGGCGGTGCTTTGCCTGCGCTTCGAGGCCCTTGAGCACGGCCTGACCGGCTGCAGCCGCCTGGAGCGGATTGGCGAAGGGGCCGTTCACCGGATAGGTCACGCCGCGATAGGTCAGGGCGAAGAAATAGCGCCCCTTGCTGTCCTTCTCCACCGTGACCTTGGTGGTCGGATCCTTGTCTGCCGTCACGTCCGTTCCTCCGAAGAATCCTTTCGCGCGGCCGGTCTCTTGTGCCGGTACTGCTGCGCGAAGCGGGGTGGTGGCGCCGAAAGGCGCCGTCTTGAGCTAGACAGGCCTATAGGACAGTCGGCCCGGCGCGGCAATGCATCTGTGCGTGACAGGCGGGTGTCTTGCCGCAAGAGGGCCGGGATTCTACACCTCGAACGGGCTTCGGAAAGCTAACTGGAAAAACAACATGCCTCTCCCCACCGTTTCCATAGAGGAAATCCGCGCCCTCGAAGAGGCGCTGCATCGCCCCGACATCCGCCGTTCATCCGGCGCGGTCGAGGCTCTTCTGGCCGAAGGCTTTGTCGAGTTCGGAAGCTCAGGCACGATCTATCACCGGGCGGAAACGATCGCGCTTCTGGCCGAAGAGGAGGGCGAGGCAGACGCTGGAACCCTGCGCGCGGACAACTACGCGCTGACTCGGATCGCCACTGATGTCGTCCTCCTAACGTACCGCACCACGCGCGCGCAAGCAGATGGTTCGAAGCGACGGGTCCTGCGCAGTTCCATCTGGAAACATGATGGAGGGCGCTGGCAGATGCTCTTCCACCAGGGAACCGTCACCGCTTCGGAAAATTAGGCCGGGTAGCCTCTTAACCGTGGCGGACGGAAGCGTTTGAGAATGCCCGGCTCTCCCGCACGATCATCGTCGCGATCGCCAGCCTTTCCTCGACCGCGTCGCGCTCGACGATAAGAGTGCGCAGGGCCTCCAGCGCATCGCCATTATGAAGCGCCAGAATTTCGAGCGCTTCCTCCCGGTCCGTTCTCGTGTCGAAGCAATGGGCTTGGGTCATTGCAACCGAAGCTCCAGCTGTTTCTTGCTTTTCAGGACATAGAGCGGCTTGGCGACGGCCGCGGCCTTGCGTTGAAGTTCAAGCCGGTTCTGCATCTGCCGTTCGCGCAACGACCGGCAGGCCTCAAGAAGGGCATTTCCACGTTCCAATGCATCGTTCTGCATGACCGCAACCTCCGAATGTTCCCTTTATGTTCTATTTTTGAGGCGCGGTCAAGGGAGGCCGGAGAGGACGACGGTTTCATAGCGTAGCGCGGACGAAGTGCGAAACGCTCCGCACGGTTCCCTGCGTGTAGGCGCCATGATTCTGGGTGAAATCCCAGGCGAGGGCACAGACAAGGGCAAAGATGGCGACGACGTATCTCATGGGCACCCCGCACGACATGGAAGGAATGCGCTGACGAAGGCGAGGACGACATTGCGACAGGCGCAAGCCAACCGGAGGCATGATGCGCCTCGACGGAAGATGAATCCATTGAATTTCAGGATATTCTTATGAAGTCGCGATACGCGGCTAACGGAAAAGAAATGGCAGGCCGAAATGTATCGAAACGGCACCGCGAAGCGAGGGCCGGTTTGAAGTCAGTGCGTATGGTAGAGAGTGGTGCCCCCAGCAAGACTCGAACTCGCGACCCCCTGATTACAAATTTTTATCGGAATACGTCTTTTCAAATAGTTAACGGAATGCGACCGAATGCGTATTTCCTTACTATGAAAGCTCTTGTCGGTCTTCCGCCTCCAGCCAGGCCACCGCTTCGCGCTGTCTGGAAAAGCCTCGACGCCGGCGCGGGAACGCGCCGTGATCATCCGCTTCGCGCGGGCGGAAGGCGAGCCAGCGTTCGGCAGGCTTGTTCCCTCTGAACCATTCGATATGGCCGATCAGGCGGCCGGCGATCGAGACGGTCTTCATTGCTCGTTTTCCTCTTCTCCATCGTACCAGGCGACCATCTTGGATATGGCTGTATCGGCCAGCTCGGGGTTTATCGCCAGGTAGTGTTTCAGAATGTCATGCGCCGTCTTCATGCTGTGGCCGGTGATCGAGCAGATCTCGGGGATAGAGCAGCCGGAATTTGCCAGCCAGGTGACGGCCGTGTCGCGCAGGTCCTGGTCGCGCAGGGAAAGCAGGGTCTCGCCCTCGACGGCCGGCCGATCGGGAACCGGCTTGCCGACCAGGCTCGGCATGGGCTTGATCTCGGGATGCCCATCCGCTGCTGGCAGGCCGCGTGCGGCGGCGTCGCGGATCTCGGAAAACAGATGGGCGTAGTGCGACGACAGGAGAGGGCGCCAGCGGCGTTCGTCGAGGATGACGTGTGGCGAGATCACCTCGGCCCGCTTTCGCCTCTCCTCGGCCGCCTGGAGCCGTTGGCGTACGATCGGCGCTTCGGGCATCGAGACGATCGCCTTTGTCTTCATCTGGCGCAGGGTGAGCCTGCCGCCCTTCCTATCGGCGATGCCATAGTTCAGCCGATCGGCCTGGCGCTGGCCGGACCAGACGCCAAGAATGATCATGCCGCCGATTTCGGCGCGGCCGAGCCGATCGGCAACCGCCCCCAGCTGGGCGATCTCTTCGCGGGTGCCGACGCGGATCCGCGGCGGCGGCGTCTTCATGCCGAGCCCGTGGGCCGGGTTCGGCTTTTCCGGATTGATCCGTCCCTTGCGGATCGCCCAGGTGAAGGCAATGCCGAGCACGCGCATGGTGGCGACGGCCTGGGCGTTGCCGACGGTCGCGCGCAGGGTGTCGTACATGCCGACGCAGATCGGCCGGGTGAAGGCCTCGGCCTCGGCCTCCCATGCATCCGGCAGGTGCTTGCGGATGACGTTCTCCTTCCAGCGGTACTCGGCAACCGTCTTGCTGGCGAGATCCGCGATGTCGGGATTGTCGGCCGGGTGCAGCCATTCCTGGAAGAGTTTTCGCAGCGGGTAGGCCGGCGCCAGCGGCGCGGCGCTTGCCGTCGCCGGCGTGCGCTTCTTCGGCTTTGCCTTGCGGGCCTGCTGGCGCAGATTGCGATCGAATTCGCGCGACCACTCCAGCGCCTCGCCGGCGCTCATCCAGCGGCCGTCCTCGTGGCGGAGGTCTATGCCCTCGTGGCCCTGCTCTCGCAGCGTCTTGGACGGGGAGAAGCGCGGCCGCCCGCGGCGCCAGGAAATGTATTTTATCTTGGGATCTTGTTCGGACATGGCGGCAACCTTTCGATACGCAGAAACAAGGAAGACCGGCGGCACTCGATACACAGCCGTCGGTCTTCAGGGGCCGCCGGCCTGGGAGCACTGAGGCGGCGGGCAACGCAGGCGGCGGGGACTTACGCCTGCGTTAAGGGTTCACCGGTCTGCTATTGCAGCATGTGCCGGCGCATGGTCTCGGTGACAGGCTCGCCGCGCTCGCGCTCCGAAAGAATGCAGGCGGCCTCGACGATGACGGCCGACGAGGTCGAGCGGACCAGCGAGGTGGCGCGCATGAGCGCCTCGAGGTCGGCGTGATATTCGCCGAGATCCGCGACCAGGCGCGTCATCAGCTCGTCATTCATGCCCGCCAGCGCTTCAAGCTCGGCGAGGATCTCGCGTGCGGTCTTCATGGCCTGTGGTCCTTGAGGCGCTTCTCGGCGAGCTGGCCGGCGAGCGTGAGGGAAAGAGAACGGCTGGCCTCGCGCGCCAGGTGGCGGCGCACGAGCGCGTCGACGAGTGCCTGCGAGAAGCGATGCGGACCGACTTCCCAGGCGGCGCCCGCCTTGCGGATATGGCGATAGTGGCCGATGGCGACCAGCGCCAGCTGCTGGCGCCGGGTGAGGATCTTGTGCGGTGCCAGTGCCGCGGGGTTCTCGGAAATGGGCATGGTCATGCTGCGCACTCCTTCGCGGCTTTGCGGGCATGGATGCGCTCGATCGTCAGGCGCACCGCTTCCATGTTCATTTCGCCGCCCCGCCAGATCCATGGCGGGTTCTCGGGATCGAGCCGGCCGACGTCGTAGCTGTGCAGCATGTCGAGCAGATAGCCGGGCGTGCCCGGATACGGCGCCGTGTTCCAAAGGTGGCGCAGGATCCTGCGGGTGTTTTCGCCATAGCCGGCCAAGCGCTGGCGGGCGCGGCGCCAAAGCGCGGCGCGCTGGGCGCGATGCTCCTCCTGCCAGCGATCCCATCTCAGGGCGCGCGCGGCCATTACTTCGTCCTCGCTTGGCTGCTGCGCGGCGACCTGCTCGGCAAAGAGGGGAAGCGCCTCTCGCTCGAGGCGCTGCTTGCGTCGCAAAGCGGCGCGCTTTCGGGCGGTGTCGATGTATGGCCCGTGGCGCTGAGCTTTGACGAACCTCATGGCCGGCCCGCCTTCCGCGTCATCTCCATGTGCCTGAGCAGCTGCTCCTCAACGATGGAAATGACAGCATTCTTCAAGAGCAGGTCACCGCTTGGCTTGCTCACCTGTGCGGCCACGCTGCCGATCGTCTGGATGAAGACAATGGACATGGCCTGCACGACGACCATGGGGTCGCCGTCCGGACGCATCACCTCGTCGTTGACCCAGGCCGAAAGCTGCTCGATCCATCCGCTGACGGCGCAACGGGCCATGGTTCTGGTCACACTACTCCCGCTCGTCAGGGCGTCCTCGAGCGCCATTCCAGAATGGATGCCCCCGTTCATGCCGCGTTCCTCGCGACGTACTTCTCCTCGAGGCGGGAGCGATCGGCGCCGACGCGCAGCGAGACGACGGCGCGGCCGAGGGCCTCGGCTTCGGCCTTGGCCTTGCGGTCAGCATAGGTCTCGTGCCAGCGCAGGATGGCGGCGCGATTGAAGCGGCCGCCCGGTACGGGGTGCGGCAAGGCTTCCTCGGTGATCAGCCGGCGCTTGTAGCGCGAAAAGGTCTGCGGGGTGTAGCCGAGAAGGTCGGCGACTTCCTTCGCCGTCATCCATGGCTGGAGATCGTTCTGGGGGATCATGTTTCGCGTTCTCCCGTGGCTCAATGCAAATCAACGCGTGCAAAAGCTCTCACCAAATTCATCGATTGGCAAGCGGAACTTCATGAATTTAGTGAAAGTGATGATTGCAACGTTGACCTGCAGGCGGCCTCGGGCGGCGATGTCTTGCTTTTTTCCAAGGATTTCTTTCTGCCCGTGCCCTGCTGGCGAAGGAATTCAAGGCCTCGCTGCCGCCCTCCAATCCTTGAGCAGCTGCTTCGGCCGATCCTGCTGCAAGGATTTGTGGGAGCCGGCGAAGGAATTCGCGCCATCGCTCAAGGATTTGCACCGGGGCAAAATTCAAGACGCCGCACCGGGGCGGAATTCATGGTGCCGCGAATCCTTGCACCGGGGCGGAATTCAAGGACTCGCACCGGGGCAAAATCAAATGTGAATGACGGGATTGCGACAGGCGCCAATCAAGCGGCGGCGGCGCGGCGTTCTCGGAAGGACGCGACGACAACACCGCGAACGACGACACGGTCGTTGTCGATCAGCAGTGGCTTGATCAGTGTTCGATCGAGCGTGGCCGCCATGAGGAAGGGATCTTCGAATATGCGGAAGACGGTCTCGGTGCGGCCGGCGCGATCATAGACCTGCGCGCAGACGACGTCGCCCGGTTCGGGTCTTGCATTAAGGTCGACAACGAGAACATCGCCGGGCAGATAGCCTGCGGCCTCAAGCGACCGGGATTTCAGCACCCACGGGTCTATGCCGTTGCGTTCGCCCTGTAGCGCCTTGACGGCGCCGTCCACGGTCGCCAGCGGCTCTGCCTCGTATTTGATGCTTTCGCTTTCTGCGAGGCCGCGGGCCTTTGTGTGCTGCGAGAATTCGTAGGCCCGGATGCCGGAGGCTTCCTCGATGGCCGCGATCGTTGCCGGCTCAAGCGTGGCCTGGTTGGCCGGATCGTTCTTGAACTTGGAGTAGGTCGAAGGATTTCTATCCGTGCGGCGGGCCAATTCGGCCACGCGCCATCGCTTCGTCCGGAGGACGAATTCCAACCACTGCAACTGTTGTCGACGCTCGTTTTCCACAACGCAAAACTAAGGTGGAACCGTTCATTAAAACATGCTGCGGAATTCACTTGACCAAATCACGCAAATCACTTTTTTCATGAATTACGTGAAACGGAAAGAGTGTGTGATGGTTCTGACCTGGAAAGTTGTTGATGGCTGGCGCGCCGAGCGGCGGCTGGAGATCTCCGATCTGGCGAGGCGGGCCGGCATACCCGAGCGGACGATCTACATGGGGCTGCGGAACAATTCCCGTCTGCGGGCCGGTACGCTCGGCGCGATGAAGGTCGTTTTCCCGGAGAAGTTCGACGAGCGCGGAGAGCCGCGCAACGGCGGTGCGGCATGAGACGGATCGCCGCGATCGCCTATAGCTGCGAGATCGACCGCGACCCGGTGCGCAACCGTGCGAACCATCAGGCGATGGTCGATCGCCTCAATTCCATCATCGGCGACGACGGCTGGGCCGGTGTCGAGGTTGCGAGCCTCTACACCCACAAGGGCGACACCTTTGTCGAGATCGAGCCGGGCGACGCCACGCTGACGCTCGAGCTTTTGCGCGGGGTCAAGGCCAGTGGTGGCCGCCGGCGGCCGCGCGTCGAGCCTGAATTCGATGGCGAGCAGGGGAGGTTGATCTGATGGCTGAGAACTCCGGTATCTCCTGGACACGGCACACCTGGAACCCCTGGATCGGCTGCACGAAGATTTCGCCGGCCTGTGACGGCTGCTATGCCGAGGCGCTGATGGACAAGCGCTTCAGCCGGGCACAGTGGGGCAACCATCCGCGCGCGCGCACCGGTGCCCACACCTGGAACGATCCTTTCCGTTGGCAGCGCCAGGCCGAAAAAGATGGCGATCGGCCGTTCGTGTTCTGCGCTTCGCTTGCGGACATCTTCGACAACCAGGTCGATCCGCAGTGGCGGGTCGATGCTTTCGACGTCATGCGCCGCACGCCACGGCTGGTCTATCTGCTGCTGACGAAGCGGCCACAGACCATTGTGAAGCTCTCGGACGCCGCCGGCGGACTGCCATCAAACGCGGCGCTCGGCACGACGGTCGAGGATCAAAAGCGGGCGGATATCAATCTGGCGGCGCTCGAGGTCGCCAGGATCGAGTTGCAGCCGCTCTTCACATTCGGCTCGTTCGAGCCGTTGCTGGGGCCTGTCATCATTCCGCCGGGGCTGATGCCGGGGTGGATCATCACCGGCGGCGAGACCGACCAGGGCACGCACCTTGCGCGGCCCACGCATCCCGGCTGGTTCCGTTCGCTGCGTGACCAGGCGGCGGCTGCGGGGGTGCCCTATCACCACAAGCAGAATGGTGAGTGGGTGTCGGTCTCGGAAGTGTCAGGGCCGGGTCAGCATTTCACTTTCGGCGACGGCGCGACCGTGCGGCGGACAGGAAAACGGCTTTCGGGCCGCACTCTCGACCATGTCGAGCACAATACATTTCCAGAGGTGGCGGCACGACGGGCGAGCTTGTTCCGATCGTCGAGCAGCTTGCGCGCTGCACCAGCCACTCCGAGCGGGCGCTGTGGTTGCTTGCCTGCCCGATCGACATGCTGCGTCGGTACGAAATGACGATCCGCAACCGGCTGATGCTCGCCGGTTGCCATGCCGGCCTCGACTATCTGGAGGTCCTGCGTGTCGTGATGAGCGCCACGCGCGGGCCAGAGACCGGGCTGCCCACCAATTCCTCTGTCGAGCTGCTCCTGGCGGCCGCCGACCGGCTGCGCGGCTGGGCGGCGGAGCGGGATGGATACGACACGCAAGCCGACGATCCGACTGACCTTTAGACAATCAAGACCATGCCGATTTGTACTGCGTTCGGCCTTTCGTACAGGGCTGGAAATGAATTGCATTGCCGACATCGATGCCGCTATCCGATCCGCCGGCCTCAACGAGGGCGACGTGCTGCGCGCCGCCGGCGTCGAGGCGCGCTACCTTTCGCAGATCCGGCGCGGGCGTCGCACCTTCACGAGCACCATGGCCCGCCGCCTGCAGTTGGCGATCGCCGAGCTGAAGCGGATCCAGAAGCTTGCCGAGCGGGAGAAGGATGCGGACGGCAAGACGCCCTGGCAGAGCAGGGCGGCGGCGCAATACCGGCTCTGCATATCCTTCGTCGCGCATGCCAGCGGCGTGCTGCCACGCTTCATCCTCGATGCCGATCCCGGCCGGCGGGCGACGGCCGATCCGCAATGGCTGCGGGCCGCCAGGCTGCGCCGGATCGCCCTCTACATTGCCAGCCAATATCTCAACATCCCGCAAGCCGATCTCGCCCGCGCCGCCTCGATGAGCAAGGCGAATGTGTGCAAGGCGCTGCAGGACCTCGAGGAGATCCGCGAAGGCGATCCCGAAATATCGCGGATCCTCGCGGCCGTCGAAGGAGCGTTCGAAGGATGAACTGGGCGGATTATCAGGTCGGCCGGCGGGTCGCTTGCGTCAAGGATGGCAGCGCCGTCTGTCGGCTGCATTGCTCGATCTGGCCAATTCTCGGGCGCGTCTACACGATCAAGGCATCCCGGATGGGGGCGAACGAACACGGCGAAGAAATTCTCGGCCTGCGGTTCGACGAGTTCGAGGCTTACAGCATTGCCGAGTTTCGGCCGGAAGACGGCTATTGGTGGTTTCCCGCGCGGTCGTTCCGGCCGCTCGATGAGCGCCGCCTCGACCAGTTCCGCAAGTTGCTGACGCCGGCGCCGAAGGTGAGGGCGGCGGCCGACTATCACGCCGCCGGCACGCGGACCTATCTTTTGGCGCTGCCGCCCAAGATGAGGGCGCCGGCATGAGCCAGCATAACGATCTGCCAGAAATCAAGCAGGGCCTGAAAGACCGGATCGATGCGGTCTGCCTGCGCCTGTTGCCGGACGGGCGACGGATGGGGCGGCTTTGGGTTTCGAACAATCCGGTAACCGGCGACTATCGGCAGACGCCGGAGTTCAAGGTGGCGCTGACGCGCGACGTCGGCGCCTGGAAGGATTGGCGCACCGGCGACAAGGGCGACGTGATCAAGCTCGTCCAGTACCTCACGTCTGGCGGCGACATGACCAGCCGGGACAGCTTTCGCCAGGCGCTCGACTGGTCGCGCGATTTCCTCGGCTTGCGCAGCATGAGCCCGCAGCAGCGCCGCCAGATGAGCGCGCGCGCGGCCGAGGCGCGCCAGGAGGCCGAGCGCAAGGAAT
>APMI01000176.1_pt1 | contig 17223 bp, 16 predicted proteins | sample 667938 | NCBI WGS metagenome assembly APMI01 (sample SAMN01084076, study PRJNA167559) | wastewater metagenome | biome: Wastewater | place: Denmark: Ejby Moelle, Odense | collected 2011-11-28 | reverse complement strand
AGAATAGTTGAAAAAGAAGCTTGTGTTATCTGTTTGTAGAATTTTGAAGACACAACATAAGTTAAGGCAACTTTTTGTTATCATATATTCCATGCTAAATGTCTCACAGAGTGGATGTCCCGTCAGCCTACATGCCCCCTCTGTAGACAAGAGTACACAGTCAAACAAATAGACGACTTAAACTCGAAGATTGGCTTAACAAATATGACACTGACTCCCAAGGATAAATATACTAAAATTTGGGAGTGGACCAAAAATCAAGCTAAGAAATTAGCAGCTGCACAATACGAAGCTTAATCCAGCCACAATATAAAAATGTCAAATCGAGATGGACTAAATTGATGCTATATTATTACTTTCCTTTGCACTTTATCTATAATCAGTTGTGCATATTTTATTGCAAGTATAATAAATGCAGAGATCACAGTCTGTCTACTACGAGTCAGAGTTGTGCCCCTGGAGCTGGCAGGAGGATGAGCCCATATTCGATAAGCTTAATCGAAACGATATCAAAATATAGAAAAAATAACAAACTCCAGCTTAAAGTAGCCCAGCAAGGGATATTAAATAATTTCATTCGCTGTCTGCCACAATACAGCAGCACAGATAGAAATTACTAAAATCAAAACTCGATGAAATGAAGAGTATATAAATTAAACCATACGATGCTCAAAACAAAATATTAAAAGTAAAAGCTTCGCAAAGGGAAGAGATGTAAATAATAGAGAGTGCAAAAATGAGAATGACAATGGAACTTGCTTATAGAAGGTCTAAAACTCTCAGTAAATTAAGTGAACAAAATGAAATAAGATCATTTAATCCTGGTATCACTCCCTTAGTTGAGCAAGAGAGATAAAAGATAAAGACGTTTTATAGACCCAGAACTACATTCAAGAATGCCAATAAGTACTATGGAAATCTAAACAAAAAACCATAGATATCTATTTCACGATTGTCAGGGAGTATCCTACATTCGAAGGAGACTGCTTCTAGCAATTTAATAAGCAAAAAATTATACTAAGGTCTAAAACCACTAAAGAGACCACCAAAATCAATAGTATAAATTAAGTTAAGAAACTATAAATCTTTAAAATCGGTGGAGAAACTGAGATAAATGGCTGAGCAAAGACCACTAAAGAAGCTAAAATAATAATCGCATGTGCTCGATCGCATTCTCGTTAACAACAGATGAGCCATCGGCTTGAATATTAATAATATTTTGCATATTTCATTCAAAATAATTATATCAAAACTCATTATTGGTTTTGCCTGGTTTGCATTTTATAAATGCATCAACACTCATTTTCGATAATTTTTTAATCTTTGCCTATTTTTAATTAATTATGAAAAACATTTTATTTAACTTTCGACTTTAATTTAGCAATAATCGCCTTATACTTACTCAGATAAGCATTTTATGTTAGTGTTTTTTTTGGAGCAAGATTTGTTATATTTGTAAATTCATCAATAGCTTTATTAAGTAAATTTCTATCGATCAAATTGTTTATTTTTTGAATACATATTTCTGCTTTGAGGTTGGTATCATTAGATTTAATCAAAATCGAAGACCATGCACAACATAAGTGTGAATATTAATTGTCTAAATTACCACTTAGGCGAGCACATTTTGCCAGTAGGAGATAAAATTGCGCAATTTACGTGTTCGATACTTTGACTTCGTTGACTAAAACTGACATCCACTCTCGTAATGTCTTCTCAGCTAGTTCCCATCTATTGATCTGAAGAAGATTTTTAGCATATAGGTTTATGAATTTGACTTTCTCATGCATTTATCCATATTAATTATCAATATACATGGACTTGAGCTATTCAAGGTAAGTTAGCACTTTCAATTCGTTGTCATTTAATGTCACTAACCTAATAGACAAAGTCAAAATATTAAGATGACAAATTTTAGTGCGTGGCAGATTTATTGTATCAAGTTCACTTAGTAAAACTTCAGCTTCAGCAACTTTTTATATACTAATTAAGCACTAAATCAGAATTAAAGAAGCAGCTTAGATCTACATTGATTTGCCAGCTTATTTGGCTCTTTAGAAAGCAATTCGAGAAGTCTATTCGCACTTATCATACATTCTGTTTAACAAATACTTCTAAGCTTGCTAAATGATTTTCTATATTTCTAATGATTCTCTGCTAAAATAGTGATGCATTATCTAAAATAAGCGGTAATTTACTTGCTTCATCCCAAATTCAAGCATAGGTATTATAATAACACCCTGCATTAAGGCAATTGAGTTTTAAATGTTGTCTCTTAGGTAAACTTGGGTTTATGACTCGAAGCTGGAGTCGTGAGTGCTCGTTTCACTGAGAGAATCCATGATAAACATTAAGTTAGTCTCTGTAGAATATATAATTAAATCGAACGCAAGCTTATTGACGTTTAAAGTAATTTTCAGTAGCTGCCATTCAAATATATATTCAATCATCATTTAATTTGTTATAATGCACAGTCATACAATTTAATCGTTCGTTAGCAGAGATCATTAACTCCATAGTTATGAAACTGTTTAAAGATAATTATTGTTTAAGACAGTGCTTTTTTATCAAGGCATGTCAATAGTTTATTTACCATTTTCTATAAGCTTCCATTTCATTCTTATATATCATTGCTTTTTATAAACACACTTAATAAGCAATTGTATCAAAATTATCAAAAAGATCTTTGAGTAAATTAGCGACATGAAATAGCTATAATATTTTGATGACTAATTTTTTTGATTTTAAAAAGTTTATGTTATTAAATAATTTTGTCTTGGATAAACTAAATATAAATAAGAAATTAAATCGTGCATGATTTAGCAATTGCCTATCGTTACTACAATTGATGTGTTACAAAATAAAATTATAGCAATGAAAAAGAAAGTTGTCAGCAAACCCTACATAAAGACTCCTGCTATAAAGATGTCGAAATAGCGCACTGAAATACTTGGCAACATGCAATATGTCGAGGTAGTAAATTATTGAGTTAGGCCATGAAGCACATGCGCAAAATGAATGACTACTAAAGAGAGCGAAAGGTGTATGTTCCACCCTTAGATCCTTAGTGCACCTTTGCTCCTGTTTCTTACACAGCATCGTATCGAGCACTAATTAAAAGCAAAACTGCATGCGCGAAGAAGGCAGAGGATCGGTTAATGGAGTGGGGGGATAAAAAATAGAAAAAACATATATAAAAAGTGTTATCTAACTCACTCTAAATATAGTCTACTGTAACTACGCAATTGAAGAAAAAGACAAATAGAAACAATGATTTGGCTAACTCTTTTACGAAGGCTCTTGAGTTTACATAGTAGGCAAACACTACAAATTTGAGATCGTCGGAGCACAAAGAATTGAGTAAAAAACAGACAAGTCAAACAACCCTATTTTCAACGGGTAGAGCCTCATTGAGTCCAATACAGAAACGTGATTGAAGGAAGAGCAATTAATAATTTTTTGATTGGCTTCTTATTTTATTGCAGTGCGCGCCAATACCTTAATGTTATTTATTTTACTAGTCAGTATATTGTTAATTACCAAAATTAGAGGGATGAAGCTCAAGTCCGAAAGGCGACTCACTTATGAGGAAAAGGTAGCCAAATGTGAAGAGTTTATTCGTACTTTTGAGGACTACGAACTCCGTGATGTCTCCCCTGCTTACTAGCGGTACGGCCGAAAGAAGTATCTCATTGAGATTGTAAAGTTAAATTATATTTCAGCAAAAGATTGCTAATGGTGAGAACAAGACAGTGGAGATACTTATTGAGGACCTAGAAGCATTCTTCAGGAAGGAAGATGAGAAGGAGATGGTCAAGGATTTCAAAAGCAACACGGCCCGCAATGTGAAGATATTCACAGACATCATCCATCGGATTATGCCAGAGAAGTCTATTCAGACATCAGCTGAATAAGTTAAATATGTTTAATGTTATTTAGGAACTTAAGTAAAGGTTTGAAAGTTTACTAAACTTGCAGAGAAAACACAATATTTCTCAACAAGATGGAAATGGAAATACATAAAATTAACGCATCCCGTACTCAGTCCTTTACAATTTGTAAATTTATTTTTATTTAGTGATGTGTACATTGTTTTTGGACCCTCATCGAAAATTCACTTAGATGCTATTAGTGAATTATCATCTGATAAAATAGGTTCCCTTGTTGCATGTAAAGCTATCGTTACCAGAATTAGTGACATCAAACCTGAACTTTAGGTAGCCACTTATGCATGTGATACTTGCGGTTTTGAGAACTATCAATAAATTAGTGATAGAGACTACAAACCATTGACGAAGTGCATGTCAAAAAGATGTGAAGAAAATAAAGTGAATGGAAAACTAACATTTTTGCCTGGTCACTCTACTTTCAAAGAGTATCAAGAAATTAAAGTACAAGAGACTCCTGATCAGCTCAATATTGGTAAAATTCCTAAAAGTTTCATGGTGCATGTCAAAGGTTTCAACTGCAAGAAGGCATCTCCTGGAGATATAGTTCTCATTCAGGGCATTTTACTTCCTATTCAGAAAGATGAGTTCAAAGGTTCTGGAAGTTTGGCTTTTACTACTTATCTAGAGGCCTATAAGATAACTCGTGAGAAGAAGAAATACATTGAGATGAGTATGACTTAAGAAGAGAAAGAGAACATCAAAAATGTTAGTAGTCATTACAGTGATGATGATCTTTTCAAGAAACTATCAAGATCAATTGCTCCAGAAATATTCGGAATGGATACAGTAAAAAAAGCACTGCTTCTACTTATGGCTGGAGGCATCACAAAGACAACTGAGGACAACTTGAGGATTCGAGGCGAAATTAACATTGGCCTAATTGGAGATCCGGGTATCGCCAAATCTCAATTACTCAAGCACATTGCTCAAATAGCTCCAAGGGGTGTCTACACTTCGGGCAAGGGAAGCTCAGGAGTTGGACTCACAGCTGCAATCACAATTGACCCATTCACAAGAGAAGTTTTTCTAGAGGCAGGCGCTTTGGTACTAGCTGACATGGGTGTATGTTGCATTGATGAGTTCGACAAGATGAGTTAATATGATAGAACAGCTATTCATGAAGTAATGTAACAGCAAACAGTGTCAATTGCGAAGGCAGGAATCACCACTTCCCTAAATGCAAGGGCATCCATTCTTGCAGCTGCTAACCCTCTGTTTGGCAGATATAACAAAAGATAGAGTGTCCATAAAAATATAAACCTACCAGCCGCGCTACTTTCCCGATTTGATTTAATATTTATTCTGCTTGACCAGTCTGACAAGAATAGAGACAAAGAGTTGGCAACTCACATCGGCCGGGTTCATCAAAGCACTCGAGCACCATAGACATAGAGTTATTTTGACCCTGTTTTTCTTAGACACTACATCGCATTAAGCAAGGAACTCAATCCTCAGATTTCAGGTGAGCTTCACAAGTAGATGATTGACAGGTACATCCAAAAGAGACAGGAACAGACAGATGTAACCAAAGAGGGTGAAAACCTAACCACGATGAGAAGTTTACTTGCACTAATACGGCTCAGCCAAGCAAGAGTAAATAATTTTGTATGTAGGCCAAGCTTAGATTCTCAAATTAGGTGTCTCGATCTGATATCATGGATTGTCTATAAATTATCGATTAGAGTCAGCGAGTGATGCTGGACACAGGTGAAGTGAAAACAAGTACAGATGTTACAAGCAACATTTTTACGCTTATTAAAAGTGTGTGCAACATGACAAAGTCAATGTCTGCTGAGCTGACGGCTATTGAGAAACGTGTTCTCACCAAAGGATTCTCATTGTAAGATTTAGATAGGACTCTAGCGCAGTACCAAAGATTGAACGTGCTTATGATTAGCAATGGATGGGTTACTTTGATCGAATGATACAGATCTTCTTATTATTGCTCACTTGGTAATTATAACTATTCAAACATAATATAATTGGCAATGTTGTAAAAGCCGAAAATATCGCCCATCGCACCCCTATAAAAATTCATCTCTACGTACCCTGATTAGAAGCTTCACGGACAGTTCGAGCTGCTGTCATAATAGTTTCCAGTTTATCGAGCCATTAAAGGTGATGGGAATTGCTTTTACCGCGCCTTCGCTTTTCTGTACCTCGCCAGCTGCAAATGTGAACATTTTTAAGAGACCTTCCCTCGAGTTTAATGGAGCTACTTAAAAGATAATTCATTCATCGAGTCTAATCGCAAATTTCAGTCTGAGCTTTTTACTTTGTGGAATTAATATATCAAAAAGCTTGGTGCTCTTAGCAGGGAGAAAAGGTAGTAAAAGCTTCAGAAGCTTTTCAATCAAATGTAAGTATTCGATGAACTGATGGTGGGATACTTCAGGTCTGTGAACCAGAATTACCTTAGGACAAATCATCATAAATTTAAGACATATGCATGCAAATCAGACAATCCAGCTGACCACGAAATTGAATATGAACATTTCCTTCAAAAAGTTGGCACTTTTGCGTAATAATCAGACGAAATTTAAGTATGCTCACTGGCCGAAGCAATGAAAACAAGAGTTACTCTAGAATGTGTAACTGAGAATAATTTGGTGGCGTATGAATATATGGATAACTTAGAGAATAAACTACTGTATATTTTCTATAGACCTGGACACTATGACATAATCTACAGACAAACAAATGACCGTATTCAACCAGTCGTTTTAACTCCTCAAGGTGAACCATAAATAAAAATGAAGAGTAGAGTTTCTGTGCCCAGCACAAGAGGTAGCCTGGAGCATAAACAATCATAATATATGAGTAAAGCTTAAGAGACATATAATAGTGTTGACTACAATCTCAAATATAACAATAGCAGAAATAGCGAAAAACCAGCAAGTCAAGACAATAGCTTTATTAAAGTACCCGACAGCAAGAAGTCAGTCATCCAGCCTTCTTACACAGACTCATTGCAAAGAGTGTGGGTAGAGCTGCTCGGCGCCGGTGTGCTTGGACTTATCGGGTACGCTTTCTATAACCAAAGTTTTAACTGATTACTATGTAATTAATTTGTCACAATACTAACTAACTATACAATAATAATACTAGTTGCTAATCTACTATAATATGCTGATCGTCTTATTAGCCATAAGCATGCTAGGCTCTGTGCTGGGCGGTGAGTGCACAATGTCAGCAATTGTGAGCTTCCAGTAATGCGTCATATTTTGCTACAACAAGTACGGCACTGATGATGCTACTCAGCGCAAGTACTACAACCGAGATACTGGCAACTGTGAGAAGGCAGTCATCTGCAATACTACCGCATATCGAATCTATGAGAACAGGTGCTTGAATGATTTTTAAAGTTATGCGATTGGGGACACTCGTACAACCATACCTGAAATATATCAGGAAATATTTGCAGTTGTCGTACATGGTAACATGAACACAGCCAATTAGTCTAACATGTGCTATCCTGGGTTCTTCAGTTCAAGTACTTGTCAATATTTATGCAGAAAATAGAGTATAAATCGGAGTACAAGTGTATCAAGTATACTATTGTGATATACCGATTGGATCCGACCCAGCCACCTACCCCAGCTGCCATGGTGAGTACTTCTTCTACCAGCTCAATACCACGCAGCAGCAGGAAGTGGTTTCGCTTGACTGTCCGCAATAATCATCGGTCGATGTCCCTTATTCAATTATTTTTATAGTTGAGTTCGAGTTTTTTCTATGCATTCTCCACTTTCATATCAGTCTGTGCGGGCGTAGAATAAGGAGATTTAAAAGGAAAGCTGAATGTGATGATTCATGATATATAATAAAACTAAGTTTACTTGTTTATAGGACATGAAATAAAAGCTGATTGTGACCCTGTGGAGAGGCCATATTGATTCAGCTTCTCACTATGAGTCGGTGTTCTGCAGACTGACCTACGCCAACCAATAACAAAAGAGCAAGCATCTCGAAGCATCAAAGTCACTAACATGGAAATAAACATTTATATTCTCATTGTCAAAGTAAACGATTCCATTGAAGCTGGACTTCATCAACATGCATGAGATCAAACAAATACATTTTGCAAAAGACCATGTTTTGGATGGGCTGTCTATTGGCAAGAGTGAAGTGTCTATTGAATTAGATAACTCCAATAGAGGTACGGTGCCTGCCAAGCTGCCTATCAATAATCAAGAGGGTAAACCTGTGGGTACTGTGTTTCTCTAATATGAGATCCTTAAAACATAAGTAACATATGTGGTTGAAAAACTAATAGATTACGAATTTTTACTTAAAATCAAAAGTTTCAAATTAACTTTTCTTCGGTCACTACCGACAGTACCAAACTTTTACCTGAAATTTATCTTTGGCGACCGAGTACAGAAGTAAGATTTCGCATTTTAATAAAATGAAGGACTGTTTTATTACAACTACCCAGTTAAGTTCTTTATTAAATCTGAAAAGTAGATGTTGATAGAGCTACAAATTAAATAACATTACAATAAAGACTACCGAAATCCAAACACATCTTTTGACTCTTAATCAGTCTACAGCAATAATTTATCAGTCAAGTCTGCAAAAAAGCCGAGTAAGAAAAATTTAATCGACATTCAATCCATATAAAAATTAGAAACTATTTTGGACTTGAACTTCAAGAAAGAAGGAATTATTAGTAAGAAACTACCGATCAACATGATTGTCAAAAATACTTCAAGAGAGATCGGCAGTCTTGAGTTTGATTGTGAAGTCATATTTAGAACCAAGAAAGAAAAAGAAGAATATTAAATACAGAAAAAACGATAAATGGAACTGAAAAACAATCCTAAACCAGTTGAGCCAGCCAAGAAGAAAAAATAAAAATATGAGATTCCTAAAAACGGAGAAATCATAGTAAATTCTATCATAGGTAAACTTGAGTTATTTAATGAGGATAACATAAAAGATAAGAATGCTTCAATTGAAGTTAAACTAGGTAAAATTATTCAGCATTCGATGGTACTATAAAATCCAGGCAAGTAGCTAATCTGGATGGATACCTTTACCTTCAAGCGCACTTGGGAGTAGACTATTAAATTTATAGTATACATCCATTTTGGAGAGTTAAGAATGCCAAAATACTACACGAGTCTTGGCATACGGGATCTCTTCGAAATGGGACGCTTTATGGCGAAAAAGTTATAGCTCAAAGACTAAGCGAATAATTACTGTGGCTATCTTGTTGTTGATCTGGTGTATAAATAATAGGAATAAAAACCCAAAGAACAAGTTGTTAAAAAAGTTGTTTAAATGCCCCCTTAGGAAAAATAAAGGTTAGAAAAGGAAGCGAAGAAGCAAAAAATTATTTAGAGGATGAAGCTAAGAGAATAATTAAAAAAGCAAAGAAAAGACTAATTAGATTTCGTTGTTCCTACTTTTTCATAAAAATAACTCATCCTTCCTCCGCTTAGAAGTTCAAGAAATTTAAAGAGATAAAAGAATACATTAAGTCCTCGCAGATCTCCGAACATTAGTGTAAATATTTATAACAGTGGAGGATCTCAATTCTTTAATAAATCGCCTCGCTTCTAAGACCATAAAAATAATTATTAAGGAGACTCTTTTTCCTTCAAAGCTTAAAGTGATTTCGAAGTTAAAAGAAAGCGAGGGGCTTCAATAGGATATGGAGATAAATTTGATTTCACAAAGCAATATGAATTAGCACCAGGTGTAGGCCGATATCAAATACCTTCCGTTTGGGATAAATACAAATGATACAAACAATCAAAGATGGGCTAATTGTATTTTTCTTATTTCATTTTATATACTTGCGGTTATTTTATTTCATCTTTTATACGAGCTTAGAACTAAATTTTTGTAATTACTTGCTTGACACTTACTTTCTCACTGACTTATTGCCCATAGAGTGTATATTCTTGACTGACTTAGACAATTTAATGTCAACATTAATCCCACCCGCTTTTTACATTTTAATTTTATCAATGTGATTTTGATGAGAAGTTACATCTACTGGGGAGTCCTATATCAATCTTTTTAACTTTTGCCACTATTCTCGAACAAAAACATCTTCGTCTTTGTTGCCTTTGTGATTATCTTAGATGAAGCAGTGGAAAGCTTAAAGCAGGTCCTGAATTCTCTCCGACGGGGCATTGTCGCCATCCCAAATCATTTTGTCAGTGTATATAATATAATAGCCATAAAGTGTAAACTTAGGATTGTAATCAATGAGTACTAGATAAAATTTATTTTAGGAATTGATCTATGTTAAACAGAAGCATGACGAAAAGCAACAACCCTTCTCGTCCATAGACAGACCGCAGCAAAGCCAAGAGCATAGACAAATTGAATGCAGAACAGAGCTTCATCAGGTAGATAGTAATCAGAACCGATGAGCCAGATATCCCTCAGATCACAATCCTCAAAGTGGAGAGGTCTAGGCAAATACCTATGGAAGGCGGCATTAGCTCATTATAGAGAGTGTTTGAGAGGGTTAGACTCAAGAGATTATATCAAGGAGTTGGCCAAATTTGCTCTCACATCCATTTCTCTAAACTCAAGACTTTCAATGCAAATCGTCTGCTCTATAGTCTCAGAAGTAAGCAAAAACGGTTGTTGAACTTCGCATGGATCAAGATAATGAATGTAAAGCGAAGATATCAATCAAAACTGAATACAAGTAGGCTGTTATCAAAACTATCTATGTTATTATTGAACAAAACAAAGCTGTATGTGTTTAATCAAATAAAATCACAGGCTTTCTCAAGGCTAAAGCGAAGTGTAACATAGGCGACAGAATAAAATGCCAAAAAGATGAACGAAAGTTTTGAAATTCAAATTACTAAAGTTAGAAGCCAATAATTTTCATCTAACTTTATGACATTTTGCAAAAAATACACGAAGATCACTAAAAATTTTGTTTAATCTGTCATAAACGAGCTAGAGCCAAACATTGTCAAATAAATTGAAAGGTACATTAAAATTCGTGAAAATCAAGGACTACCGGTAAATAATTAAATCGTGCTCAATGTGATAAGGAATCATATTGTAGTTTTGAAAGATCTTAAAAATGAATCAGAGACTAATTTAGCAACAATTAACAGCTATAAAAAGCAGGACGTAGAGGGAAAGCTGAAATTTTATATTGATGCATAAAAATAATTTTAAAAGGCTGACAACGAAATTCGATAATTATTTGGGAAGCATAATAAAATTTAGTAAAAAGAACTATCTAAAATAATGGAATCTCAGTTAATTATATGGAATAGGCAGAAAAGTTCTCCTCTATATAACTCAAGACTATTTGTAACTGCAATAGTTGCTAAATTGATAAAAGAGAACAATTTAACTTTGTTATAATTCTTTGACCGGCTTGAAGCATTTTCTCGACTCGCTGCTGACCCAAAGAAACTTGAATAGTTTAGAAAATCCTTAAACACAAATGACAGGGGATCAGCCATCATCCTAAGCATCGCTAATAAGATTATTTAATTAAGCGCTTCTTTCGGAATCGGCATGCCACCAATAATGTAAAGAGGATTTTCAGAGAATGAATAAATCATTATGTCAGAAATTAAGTATATTAGAAACTAAATTAAAGAATTTATTTCTTTGTTCAATAACTCCACATAGCGCATGAAACTGAAGAAGACGCTATCGTCGAAGAGAGCAAAAGCACCTGAATAATTAAAATAATTATATGGGACAATAAATGAACTAATTGGTATGATTCAGAGCAACTAAAATTCCAAAAAGGATAAATAGAAAATCTCGGATGGCGACAAAAAATTATAGTTAACAATGAAAACACTAATCATGTTCAAAGAGTGTTTGAGTGAAGGAAATTATAGAAAATGGTAAGCTTTTATTAACAATCAAATCAAAAAGTAATAATTTAGTGCTCTTCTAGATATACTTGATAAAATCAATGATATCCTGAACTAAAAAATATCGCAAGAAAGTAAATAGACCACAAAATAAATTGAAAAGTTAAGGAAGAGCCAAGCTAAATCAAAATAATAAGCTGAATCTTTAAAAAGCAAAGCGAATTAGTTATAAAAAAAGAACAAATCGTTATAAAACAGCAGAACAAAAGAAATTAGCTCTGCAAAAGATTTAGAATAGATTGCTCAGCTTAAAAAAGCAAACAATTAATGGGAGAAAAAGTGGAATTAATTACAATAAAAGTATTCGAAACTGTAAAATGTAAAATAAAAAGTGCCTTCAGTTTAGAAAAGTCCATTATAAAAGGTTGTAAATGAGCTAAAGTAAAAGAATTAACAAATGAATAAGGAAATTATAAAATTAAAGGAAGAATCAAAACAGTTAAGAGATCGAAGCTCCGATAAATTAAAAAATTAAAACTAAAAGAAAGCACTAAATCTACAAATTCAAAATCAACTTAAGGAGCTTTAGGGAGCAACTTAAAAATTGAAGCAATAATTGCAGAATAAAAATAAATTAATCAGTGAAAATTAAACAAAAATAAAGAAATACGAGGCAGATATTAAAAGGTTACAAACTTAATCAAGATCAAAAAGTAAATAACCAGTTCAGGAAGTTAACATTATTCAATACAATTAAATTCAAACTTTGAATGAGAGCTTAACTAAAAAAATAACATAGTTAACTCACAAAATCGAGATGATTGCTGAGCAACTTGAGCTGAAAGAGGGCGAAATCCAAAATATGAGAAACTAATTGATAAACGAGCAAAAGAATCAAGTTGGGCTTTAACAAATTAAAAATTAAAATAGTACTTTGGTTAGAAAATTAAACTTGTACGAAAATACGATTTAAAGTCTGAAACTTGATTTGAAATCAAAGAGCGAGCGTATCGAGCTATATGAACTTGATAAAAAAGGAGGCAAAGCATCATATAAACCTGAGAAAAATGTTGAACATTCACTTGATTTAATTAAGCAGTTGAATAGTCAACTCTAGAAATTAAAGAAAAGTGAAATCACTTTAGAAGAAATAAACAAAGAACTTGAGCATGTTCATCATAGAGGGCAAGATGTTCAGCAGCTCATTACGAGAATTGAACTTGAAAATAGTGAGTTCAAAAATTTACTGCAAAGGAAAGAGAAAACTATGGGAGATTTAGAAGCAGAATTAAATAGATTGAGGACATAATTTATTATGGTTGAGGCACAAGCTAACAAAATGAATGCAGAACTTTTGGATCGTGATCAAACTCTGAAACGCATTGAAGCATCACAAAGAGATCGAGAAGCCCTAATCAAAAGAGAGCTATAAATTAAAATAGAGTATATTAGAAAACTCGAAGGAATGATAAATGCTAATGAACAAAATACAAACGAACTGAACCAGAAGATCATCAAGTTGCAAAATAGGGAACCAGAAATTCCTACTCACCTGAAAAATCAAACTGCACAATTATAAAATACTCTTAGATAATTAAAGGCATCCAATTAAGCTAGAGATAATTGGGAGCGTAGGGCTAATGAGAGTGAGCGAAAACACCAATCCGATAGAAAGTTGTGGTAAGAGTAAAGCTTGAAGTGGTCAACTGATAGACAGAGATATGAAACCGAAATTTCAAAATGGGTGGTTGAAATGAAAAAATGGGAAACAGAAAAGCTAAAGTTAAATGGAGAAAGGGATAAACTAGAGATTGATTGGAAAAACTTCACTGTTAAATATGAGCAAATCACAAATTAAAATGCTAGATTAATGCGATAATTAAATCAATTGAACGTGACTCTTCAAAATGTGCAAAATTAACTGTATCAAATTAGCAACAATAACAGTTCAATAAATCTTGACAATATTGTCTTGCTATTGACTAACATAACAGCCAGTTTCATCAAAATACACCCGCATCCAAATGAAAGCGAGAACAAGAAAACAAATTAAACAGTATTCAATGATTTGTTTGCTCTGAAGGAGAAATACATTAATTTAGAAAATTAAATGTTCTTCAACTTCGAACAGTATATTATTCAGTTCATTGCGAACGACATTGGGCGATATAGATACGAGCTCTCACTCAAAATAAATGATCTTAACGAACTTAAATAAAGACTCATTCAATTTCTCAACAACGAGATATAGATAGCAAAAAAGAGCTTGTCTTATCAATACAGTTTCGAAATAAAATAAAGAAGCACAGCTGCCAAATCTGTATATGAAACTCCAGCCAAATTTGACGAGATAGGAACTAAAGTGACAAGCCAAATCAAGGAAATAAGAGAAAAAACGCAATATGCATAAAGACTGTTTGAGAGTAATCAAGATACTAGAAAAAGATGATTGTTTAATTAAAATAATTTTTTTTTATCATCAATCTTACTCAGTAAACTTTATTCTACTGACAATGTTTTTAAGATACTTGAGTTATAAATGCATTCTCTTATTCTATGTCTACAATCTTAACATTTATATTTTAAGCTCCTCGTGCTATTTTAATAATCCAGAGTTAACTCTCTCTGAGTTTTGAGCTTCCATAAATAATCTTTCTCTTTATGACTAAATTTGTTTTAAATCACTGAGTCGGATATAAACTTCTTCGAGTTATTTTTTCATCTATTTCACTATAGTCTTTAGCCTTAAGTTTTCTTCCTTTGTCTGTATACAGTAATTTTAAAGTTGATCAGTTTTTTGTCTTTCCTCCACAATTGTATTTTTCATGGCTGTTAGTTCTTTCTTATTTGTCATATCATTCTTATTTTTCGACTAAAGTGTTTTAATTTTACTACTTAGACTTTAATTTTTGGCTTAAAGTTCACTAATATAAGCAGTCTGCAGATTTTTCTAATTCTCAATTGAGTTAAGTGTCTCTCTGTATTCATCAAGTTGCTTATCTTTTTTCCTCAGCTTTTACACTTGTTCTTAACTATCAACCAGTCTTCTCTGCAGTTATTTGGTTAGCTATGTAATCTTTCCTTCGAAAGTTTTTAGCTAATTCTCCATATTGTTATTGGTTTTTATGCTTGACTTTAGTTTATTTTATGTATCGTTCAATTACTATTCAACTGTCTTCAACTTTAGTTTCAACTATTACATTTCAGTTTATTGCATATTTTGATCTTTTTTTCTCTTTTCGTTGAGCTAATTTATCAATTACTATCTTTGGTTTACTTTGAGAGTTGCCATCTTTTTAATTTCCTCTACTCTCTACTCAGCTTCAGCCTTTATCCTTTAAATATCATCATTATTGCTAGTTATAAACAACTGTAATTTTTTTTACAATAATTCAGTGGTGGACAACTTATTCTGGAGCTCATTTCTTGAAACAAGAAGTTCATCAACTAAATTTTTAACCTCCAGCTTTAGTTTTTGTACTTACTATCTACTTTTCTATAACTCCTACTCATAATATTTTATAGTCTATTCATTCAAATGCAATTTTTTACTAACTTCACTCTCCTTTGCTGAAAATTGCTCTTTTAAATTTTTTAAAGTAAGCTCATAATATGATTTTGTTTATTGTAAACTAACTCTCAGCTTGTCTAACTAGGTTGAAATTAGTTATTTTGTTGAATTATTATTGATGGCACTTTATGTTAATTTTTGTATCAAACCTTAGAAAAATCCAGGCAATTTATGCATGCTTTGGACCATTTCTGAATTGTGAATGCTCTTCTCACTGGTTCCTTATGTTTTTCTCTTCTTTTTCTTGCCTTTCTCTTGATCAAATATTTAGTTCATTATGTTCATCATCGAAGAAGTTTCGATTTCTAACTATGCCGCAAGGACATTTGGTGAAACAACTTTAACAATTTTATCAAGCCTAATGCAAAAATCATCAACAATGTTTTTTATTTTCGATTGATATTTAGTTTTTCTTCTTTGAAGTTGACAGAACTATTCAACACTGGCTTGTATTTTAGTCTATTGCATACTATATTTCACGAATTCTTAACATTTTTTGTAGTCTTCTGAGCAAATCATTGTGATAATATCTTCGATTTTGCTTTGTTTTTAGCTTGATTATTTAAGCAAGGCATTGATTTTCATACATTAAGCTTAAAGTCTCCTTTATTTAGCTTCACTCTCTTCATTTTTATTGTTTTGCTGAGTGGTTGTGAATTTGAGACTATTATAAAGCTATTCAAATTATTTTTTAGCTGCTTCTGCTTTTTATTTCTCTACTCTGATATCCTTATTCGCTTTGATAAGTTTGTCATGCTTCAAGTACTACTGCTTGAGTAGGTTAATCTGTTGCTGGCATTTCTCACCCAGCAACTGATTTTGCTTAATGAGTAGGCTGAGCAGAGTATTTATGGATTTTACTTATTTCAGATTAATGATAGGCATATCACGGATAAAAACAGCCAGCTCTTACTGCTGCAACAGGAACGAAGAGTTCTCGAAGTACTGCTGGATCTTGTTGGTGGCAGTGGGCGATTGCGGCGGTTGGAAGCCTTGTTCTTTTTAAATTTTAAGTTATTCCAACATATGTAATGTTAATGTTATTCTTAATGCTAACACTGTACTCTCCCTAACATTCATAAATATAATGTATTGAAGCAATGTATAAAAAACAGTCGCGAGACAAAATAACCGACAGAAGAAGAATCAAGACTGAATTCAAGTCCTTTGAGGAAAGTACTACTATCGTTAAAATTAGCAATATCCGAATAAGAACGAGTGCCTTCATAAGATATAAATCCAATTCCCGAGAGCATCTGCTATGAGTATCCTCAGGGTATTGACACAGAGCACACTAGCATAGGTACAGGTAAAACAACTCAGCCCAAGTGTTTCGGCACATCCAAAACCCAGTAGAGTACTAAAATTTCACTCAATAACAGATCGATTAGTAAAAGCTGGCACTCCAGTCGCATGTTAAATTTCTGAATGACGAAATCAACGAAATGGTGAAAGAAAGGGCGAATAAAATATAGCAATCGAAGCAGTCCCGCCAATCTCGTAAGATTCCTCCCAGTAGTAGGCATAATTCTAGATTCAAGTATAATTAATGGGACAATGCAGGCATTTAAAGGCAAGTCATCAACAACAAAAAGCTAGTTATTCTGTTGAAGGAAGAGCTAGAATATCTGATGTCAAAATTGAGTAAAATCTAATAGCCGAGCTATAAAATTAAGTATGATAAGCTCATCAAAGAAGCTAAAAATGACCTTGCTGATATGAAGCAGCTTCTCTTCGAAAAGAAACGTAAAAATGTACTAGCTGGCAAGCAGATGAAGGATTTATAAAAGAGAGACCTGCACAAAATATACTTCGACTTGCAACAAGATTATATAAGTTTAAGAAAGAAAAAAGAGGAGTACACTAAGCGCATAACCAAAAT
>APMI01005427.1_pt1 | contig 17235 bp, 19 predicted proteins | sample 667938 | NCBI WGS metagenome assembly APMI01 (sample SAMN01084076, study PRJNA167559) | wastewater metagenome | biome: Wastewater | place: Denmark: Ejby Moelle, Odense | collected 2011-11-28 | reverse complement strand
GTCTGCAACAGCACGACGGACGACTGCCACCAGTCCTTCCAGGACGGGGCGCTCTATTCGTCAACCCTGTACGGCGCCAAGTGGGTCCACGGCCTGATTCTCAATCACTACCTGGTTGAACGCGCAGACGCTGGCTGGCTGGGTTCTCCCACCACGGATGAGAAGGCCTGGTGCGGCATGCGGGCGTCGTTCTTCGAGCACGGCAAGATCACCTGGCAGAGCGGCGTCGGCACCAAGGCGAGTTCTTCCACGTCGACCACCTGCCCCTCGACACCGGTCTGACCGACACGCCTCCGCGCACGAACGGGCAGGCTCGCACCAGGGGGGCCTGCCCGTTCTTGTGGCCGACGAGAGGCGGTCGCCAAGAACCGACGAAGCCCTGCCCACCGATCACCGGGGGCAGGGCTTCAACGTCAACCGATTGTGGAGGTGCTGGCTCGACACGCGAGGTATGCACCCTTCAGGGACGAACTTGAGCGGAGGCTGGCGCGAGCTGGGAACCGTCGCGACGTAGAACTCGCTCCGAACCGTCTCCACGCTCTTGTTGACAGACTGTCGCCAGACACCGTGAAGTGGATCGTCGACGAATACCAGCGGGGGATGCCCAGCACCGAGCTGGCGCGCACGGTGGGCGTCGGCAAGGCTGGAGTCCTAGCCATCCTCCACGAGCATGGTGTCAATCTCCGGCTGCGTCCCATGACCGAGAAGGAGATCGCCGAGGCTATCCGGCTCTACCAGCAGGGTTGGTCGCTCGCGCGCGTCGGCAAGCAACTCGGCCGAGACCACAGCGCGATACGCGATGTACTTGAACGGTCGGGCGTCCCACGACGCGTCTCGCACGGTCGCGCCCGATAACTCAGGGGGTAGATTCACAGAACGGAGCTACCGCCTCTTCTTATGCAGCTCTAGCAGTCGAGTATCCTCCGCTTTCTCCTCATCCGTCATCCAACGTACCAGTGCCATGGCACCCATGCCGACCTGATCCTGAGAGATTTCCCCACGCCTGAAGGCGAACCACCTGGCGATGCCCTCCTCAATCTCGACGGGTCGGCCGGAAGCGCCGAGAGCAGGCGGGGGTGAGGGGTCGGCGGGCTCGCTCGGTGGTCCCAGCGCTGCGAGTAGTGCGGACTCGGCCGACTGCCACGCATCAGTAGGCAGGGCGAAGACCAATTCATCCGATGCCGTCTTGATCTTGAAGACACGGACGTTGCGGCCCAGGCGTGGGTCTGGTGAGCTAGCAGCACTGACAATCGCTGAGCGGGGGATGCTGACGTGTTGAACGGTCTTCTTGAACAGCCCCTTCTTCCACGCCGCAATAACTCGGTCCTGGAGCACAGCAACGACGCACCCTGTGCGGATGTCGGAGCGGATGATCATTGAACCGAACGCCAGTGAACAAGTGTCCGTGCTATTGATAAGTTTCTGGAGGTCAGAACCGAGGTCTTTAACCAGCATGTTGAATTCTAGCGCACCGGTCTTGTCTTGCACTTGATCCGCGTACCGAGCAAAGCCACTTGCGAGCGCCTCAGGCAAAGCTGTCATCGTTGACTCCCTAGATCAGTCGTTCTTCGATGGATGACTGGTATTGCTCTTCAACCGTGCTTTACGCGCCAGGGCTCCATGCACCCACTCAAGAGCTTTTCCTGGGTCGGTTTGTAGCCAGAGGACCATGGAGAGCACTTGAGAGGGGCGGAAATTTTTCGACAACGCCAGAGGCGTAAGTCCTCCCACGTCCGGCTCGACCGGAAAGTCTTTACTGGACATCCAATACTCAGCAACTACGAGAGCCACCCTATTTCTTGCAACATCAGTTGCCAGTCGCTCGGCTTCGGTCGGCTCAATCTCTTGTGCTTTCGTCAGGGCTTGTGCTATTTCGTCAATCTTACTCATCATCGTCCTTGCTATTCCTAATATACTCGGAATAGAGCAACCGCGCAAACTTTTCTGAGTCAACCTCTAAGAGGTTAGCCTCATAAGCGCCAGCGTGTGGAAGGTCCGCATCATATTCTTCATCGGCAGCTTCCAGCTTCAACTTCCCCTCGATTCCATCCGGGTGGGCGGCCGCGCCACTCATTACGTCTCGTTGCCAAACGTGCCTATATTCGTGCGCAAGTGTCTCGATCGCACGCTGCGGTGTTTCATCGGTCAGCATTTCCGAGTTGTAATGGACATTATTGAACTGATCCGTGTATCCAAGGGAGGATGCAGGCAGGATCTCGTGGTAGGGCGGGGATGAGTCAGGAGCCATTTCCGGCGCGAAGAGAGAATGCGCCTCATCGCAAATGGATCTGCGAGTAAGGAAGTCGCCGTCTCTCCATGCGCTTACCGGGACACTCTCCGCCAAGTCGCGGCCTATCTTTCGCGCGCTTGCGTCACTGACCGGGTCCAACTTGAAGTCTCGCAAAGCGGCATCTCGTCCGTCATGGCGTTCTCCATGCAGAACTTCATCCGCGCGGGCGTCTCGCAAATCTTGCCTAGAATCGGAACCAGGCAAATCGGTCGGAGTGTCCTGATGCAACATGCCGACGAAGAGATCGCGGGAGCTACCTTCGAGCCATCGCCCTTGGTATCCCAGAGTATCTGCTACCTCGTCCGTATCCTTCAATTTGTCAAGCGCCCCCACGTGCTGCTTTCACCCCCTGCTCTAGGGCAGCCTTCCGCTCCGCGATCTCGTCCCCCATGAGCCCTAGGGTTCCGTCCTGGGGACGCTCTAGTAGCGAGTGCACAGCAGCACAGTAGGTGATCTGCCGACTGCCCGCGGCCTGTTGCGCATACAGTCGCATCAGGCTGCTGACATACTCGCGGAAGCTGAGGGACTGGTCGGCGGCGAGTGGAGAGCCTCGGAGCGACGCCCGGGTACGCAGCTCAAGAGCGCGTCCCTTCGCGCGGTTGCCTGGGATGCAGCCCTCTGCACACACCTTGCTCGAACAGAGGAGGAAGGGTCTGAGTACCTTGGTCTTGGCTGCTTCGTGGGCCATGTGGGCGGTGACCTGCTCGTCGGTCGGGACGGCTGCCGTGTCGACGCCGGCCGCCGGGACAATGCGGACTAGTTCGGGGCGATCGAGCCCGAACCACCGCCCAAGACACTCGCCTACGCGGAGCCGGGGAGCAATGTCCCTGTCTGCCTCCGTGGCTGCCATGTCTCTAAGCATGGCCTCGCGGTCCTCAGCGTCCGTCAGATGAAAGACAAGCCGCGTGTTGGTGTTCCCGACAGCTGCCCGGGTCAGGCGGCTGGGACGCTGCGTACTCAGGATGAAGCCCTCGCCAAGACTTCGCATCTCGGCGAGAGCGTTAACGAACTCTTCGGCAGCGCGTGCGCGGGTCGCTTCACCCGTCTCATCCGAGGTTCTCGCGTCGCTGGGAAGGACCCGGTGTGCCTCTTCTACGACGGTGACATGTCGCAGTTTGCCTCCAGATGAGCCTTCCTGGGTGGCGCGACTCCTCACCCGGTGAAGCAGCAGCGCGGCCAGAAGCGCCTTGTCTTCGGCCGCCTCAAGGTCCCGCATCTCGAAAACGCAGGGCTGCGTCAGGATGACCTCGAAGTCAGTGGAAACCGCTGTGTCGAGCATCCGTCCACTTGCGCCCGCCAGGAGCGCCTTCAACCGGACGCCGAACGCGCCGCTGACGTTACGGGCCTCACCGACGTAGGCCGCTTCCTGGAAACACTCATCGAAAGCCTGGGCCAGGTCCCGTAGCGTCGGTGAGGGGATCCCGTCAGAGAGTCGTGTGTCATAGTCCCAGCCGGCCATAAGGTAGCAGCGCTCCAGAGCCTGCTCCAGAAGTTCAGGGAGGGGGGCGACCAGGGGCATAGCGAGACGGAAGATGTCCATCAAGGCCGAGCGGTGAGTCTCGCAGCGCACGCCTGGTGGCGGATCCATGGGGTTCAGCCGAAGCGGGGAGATATCGTCTCGGCCAAGTGAGTAAATCCTGAGATTCTCCATACCGGGCGCCCCCAGCAGGCCTCGGTACTCCGGCCGCGTCGGCTCGATCACTAGCCAAGGAATTGCATGATCACGCCACAGTCCCGCCAGGATGGTGAGGACGCCTGTCGTCTTGCCGTAGCCCTGTACCCCGACTACGAGACTGTGCCGGTTAAGTGCTGCCAATGGCACCATGGCGGTTCCAGTGGCTCGCCCTTCGTGCAGTAGCGTCCCAAGCGTTACTGCTGGACCTTCGACAGCAGCTTCGTATTTTGTGGTGCGTCGCCGGACGTCCTCCCGAGCAAACACAAAGCCCGGAACGCCCTGCTCGTCAGGAACCGGCAACACGCATAGTGAGGCCGCCTCATCAGGCCCGTAAAGATATTGGAAGCGACGCAAACTAAGGGGAGGGTTCTCCATGCGCCACATGCTCATTGTGTCTACAGGCCACACTTCGAGGTCGGTCATTGTATGACGAACGTGTGCCTCTTCCTTGGCTGCCAGATGACCATGGTCGATCAGGCAGAGCGTGTCCCCGGTACGAGAGTCCGATTGCTGCATTGCCGAGGCGAGTTGCGCAGCTACAGCTTCAGCGAGTGGCCGGTACCCGGATACAAACACACGACCCACCAGGGGGGAAGGTCCCAACAAACCGAGGCGATCGCGCCAAGCGTTTGCTGCCACCTCGGCGTTCTTATCACCTGGATAGAAATCAGCATATCCGAAAATGGTTGGTTGGGAACGATCGTGCGAGAATAGGTCAAGCTCTGTGATGATAGAGCCGACAGCATTGCGCTCTTCGGGAGACAAGACAGACGGCTTGAATAGGTAGCTTATTACCACACGAGACGTACATCGAGAAAGGGTGTGCCACAAGCTAGACCATCCCGAACCGTCACCAGAAAGCGGCTCGATGTGATAAAAGTAGTCCGACGGAATGTAATCCCACTGCGGGTACGTGACATGTTCGACGCGCTGCAGCTCGACCAGGTCGAGACCCTCTGAGAGACGCAGCAAGAGGGTCGGATCTGGGACCACTTCCACGCTGAAACTCTTCGGCAGGCACATGGCCGCCGCTGTCAGAGCTGACTGAACGGCGTTTGTGGCGTACTCGCCACTGCCGCGCGCTTTTGCTATGAGGTAGAACGACGTCTTCGCTGGTGCGTGATCCTGCGGTTCCGCCACAATGCGAATTTCAAAAGAATCCACCTGAGCATGAGCAGCTACAGTCGAGAGCAGCTGCCTCGACACGGCCTTCATGGCCATGCCTGTAAGGGGCGTCTGGCCCTCACGTCCAATCTGATGAACACCGAGAGCCCCGACAACGTGAACATCGTCACTGATAATCGGGTAGCCCGCCTCCCACCGGCTGCAAGACAACCACTCTGTGCTTATGGAGACGTCGCGGCCATGATCGGCGGATGGCTGAAGCGTCATCTCTCACTCTCACGAAACGGTTCAAATGCTATAGGCCAGTAAGGTTGCGTAGCACTGTCCAGGCCAACAGGAATGTCACGAGCGATGGAGCAAGATGACTCGAATGCCATCTTGAAGTTCTTGCGATTCTCGCCACTGCCGGCACGCGCAGGAAGACCAGCCCCACTCCGACAAGGAAGTAGAGCACTACCAGTGCGTTAGCGTGTAAGGAATCAAGAAATTGACCGCCCCGCGCAAAATCAAGCGCATGTGTCCCTCCACACAACGGGCAACGGTAGCCCGTGGTTGCGAGGAATGGGCACTGCAGATCAAAGCGACGACTGACAAAGATGTTTATCAGCGCAAAAGGTATAGCCCCGGCCCATAGGAGGGTAAGGTTATTTAAGTCGCGACGACCATTCACATCTATAGAAATGGGTTATTGGCTGGCTTACCTGGACCCTTGTCGTTGGTGCCCTCGGCACCTTCGGTTTGGCGACTTGAGTCCGCCTCGGTAGCCGGGCTTGCGCCGTCACCAGTGGGCATGAAGGGGTTCGCGCTTGATCTTGGCGATGAACGAGGAGCATCGAGTTTCGCGGGTCCGAAAGAAGCAGGAAGGTCCTTGACCTCCAATGAGGCCGCCCGCCCTTCCAGCAACCTGAAGGCAATGAAGCCGCCGATGCATGCCATCCAACTGAGCCCGAAGCAGGGCAGCAGGCCGAAGGTAATGACTATCGTGCGAGCGATCCTGCCGCCCGAAGTGCGAACCTGATTGGCGGGATATTTTCGGAGTACAAAAATGCTGAAGGCGGCGGTTGCCGCCCACAGGAGGAATATAAGCACGTATGCGCCGGAATCATTCTTCACTTCTACTCGACCCCCAGGAACCCTTCTCGTCCGTTGCTCCGATTCCAAGACACTGCTTCACTGAGTTGCTGCGCGACGACCTTAAAGACTAACCCATCGAAGGCGCGGCATAAGCCCGAAATGGTCTTCTCGTCCTTCGCTCCTGCTCCGGTGAAATCAATTCCGGTGCCCAACCCGCCAGAGAGCGTCCACCCGCTCTTGAGGAGATCCCCGACGGGGTTCACAAGAACTTGCCAGCCGCACTGAAGGGCGCGACCCTGCCGCGACGCATACACCTCGAAGTTCATCGAGGTGCTCTTAATCTGAGGGAGCGGTGACCGCAAGATCACTTCTTCGCCGCTTCGGTCCTTGCGGAAAGCCTTGAAGTCGAGCGCGAGGCCTTCCTCTACCGTTTTCTGCTGAATTACCCCCAAGAACTGTTGCGCATAGTCACCAGCCTGTGCGATGACTATTTCGTATTCTTCAACGATTCGAGCCATTGAGTTCAGACCACTCCTTGAGGGTTCGGTGACTTCGTGCGGAAAGTGTGCCTAGACTGCCGGTGCCGCACGACCGCAGCCTGCGTCGACTCGCATAGTAGCGAAAGATTCGCTCAGTGTCTGCGGGATCGAGTGTGGTGTTCAGCATCTTCGGAATCCGCGCCACGCCGTGAGTCGCCGGCGGATGGTGCTCTCGCTGTACTTGCGTCGCCTGAGGAGCGCGCAGTATGGCTTGAGGTCGTCCTCAGTGAGCTGATGTGGGTCCAGTCCTTTGGCGGAGGCCCAGTCGAGGATGTCGTAGAGGTCTGCCCGGTACGCGCGCGCTGTGTGGTAGCCGTAGCCCAAGAGGAACAGTTCGATCTCATCAGCCAGCTCCGTGTGCTCGGGCGTGGTACGGCCAGCGATCGGCATGAGGTTGTCTGGGTAGCGCAGCGAAGGACCCGAGGGCCCCTGCATGGCTGAGGGTTCTGAGCCCTGGGGTGACGCTTCGGCCATCACGGGACCGTTCTAGCACGTCTGGGTGCTATCACGCTTGTGCTTGTAGGACGTTGACCTGCGTCTTTAGCGTCGTTCCCGTCACATTCGCTGCTCTCAGCCCCAGACGGTGAGAGCCGACGCAAGGATCAGGAGCTCACATGTCCACCTCGCTCACCCCCTACAACTCCCTCCTCCCCGCCGCCCGCACTACTCGGACGCTGGCCCGTCTGTCGCATGAGACGGGTGTGTCCGTCGCCGTCGCTCAGGCCAAGGCCGAAGTCGAGGCAGCCAAGATCGATGGAGTCGCCACGGTGGCAGCCAAAGCGATGCAGGATGTCGCCCTGCTGAGCCAGATGGAGCAGTCCCTGGCCCAGACAGTGCCGCATGCTTCGGGACGGCTGGCGACCATCGCTGACCTGGCGGCGATCTCCATGGCTGGCGTCGTCGCTGATGCCGCTCGCCGGATCGGCCGGTAAGTCATGGCCGAGTTCCTGGGTGTGCTGGCTGTCATCGCGCTGCTCGTCGTCATCGCCGTCGCGGTGTTCTCATGGCCGGTCATTGAGGCCGTGCGGGAACGGCAGCGGGTGGAGCAGGAGACACGATTGGCCGAGTGGCGGATGCGACAGCTGGCCCAATCGGCAATGCAGCGACTGCTGGATGAGGCCCGGCACCGACCGTGAGCCGGATGACCGAGCCGAGGTCGCTGCTCGAGCGGTTCCTGGGGGCGAGCATCACGCTCCTCGTTGCCGCTGTGGCGCTCAACTGGGCGGTGGACCTGTTGCTCGATGTGTGGCGTCCCCTCGCCGTAATGGGCGCAGCCGTCCTGGCCGTGACCGCCGGGGTCATGTTCTGGCGGTCCCGGCGGGGCGGCTGGTAGCCCTCGCGAGCCAAGCGGAACCTCCTCACAATTCATCCCCTGTATTTCAAGATTCCGGGCTGTTCCGGTCGTTGTTGTGGAATGAACAAAGTGCATTGACTGGTGCGTATTCGCACCGCATAGTAGAGACCATCATTCCTGGTGCTAATACGCACCGTTAATCACTTCCGTGTTCGGAGAAAGGGGGAACAGCGATGTCCAGAACCTACAAAGACTCAAGGGGGAGAGGTCGGGCGCCGCAGCGCCTGACGGTGCGTGGTGTCCGTCGTGATCCCGTCGACATCCGCAAGCTGAGCCGGGCCATCATCATGCTGGCCCAGGCACAGGCGGAAGCTGATGCCAAAGCACTAGCCGGGACGTCCAGTTCCGGCGACTCATTGTCCGAGAAAGACTCCGCCGACTCGGCAGAGGACAGCCGATGACGGCCGTTTCGCATCCCATGCGCTGGTGGCAGGTCGTCTGGCCTCGTCCGCTCACCGAGGACCTGGCGGTCCGGGTTGTGAAGGGTTGGGCAGCTGACCAGCGCAGTCCGCTTGTCGTGCTCGAGGCCCGCGGCCACGCTGGACGGCTGACGTACCTGCTTGGGTCGGTTGCTACCGACGCGGCCGTTGTCGTGGAAGCCCTGAAGGGTCTCTGTCCGGAAGCAGTCCTTATCCCTCTCAACGGTCATCGCCCGGTCGTCACGACGGCCGGGAAGGTGGCGCTGTCCACCCGGCACCGCGCCGTCACGGTCAATGACCTGCCGGGCCAAGCCCGGGCAGTCATGGCGGCGCTGGCGCGCGCTCGGACTGACGAACAGGTCGCCCTGCAAGTCATCCTCGGGCCCCGCCGTATCCCGCTGGCGGTACCGACGCAGTCGCCGTCTTCAATGGTGGTCCCGTGGTACCAGGTCGCTTGGTACGGCAACGGCCAGACGATCGACACCGAGAAGCGCACTGCCCTCCGGAACAAGGTCAGCGAGGCCGGCTTCGCCTGCACCATCCGCCTTGGCGTCACCGCTGCAAGCTCCAGGCGCCGCGAACTGCTCATCCTCGGCCTGATGGCCGCGCTGCGGGCCAGCGAAGCCCCGGGCGTGCAGCTGCGGCTCAAGCGCGAATCTGCGCACCGGCTGACGGCTGCCACCGCCCCGTGGCGCTGGCCGCTCCGGCTCGGCGTCCACGAGGTACTGGCCTTGTCTGGTTGGCCCCTGTCCGGCCCGGGCAAAGATGATGACCTGCCCGGTATGCCGCCCAGCCATCCCGTCGTGCTGCCGCCATTCCCCGCGAGCACGAAGCCCGAGCGCGTCGTGGCCGTCTCGACCGCCCCTGGCCCCAGCCTGCCGTTGCACCTGCCCATCCGTGAGCAACTGAAGCACTGCCACGTCCTCGGGCCGACCGGCGTCGGCAAGTCAACGCTGCTCGCCCACCTGGCCTTGGCGGACATCCGGGCCGGACGCGGCCTCGTCGTCATCGAACCGAAAGGCGCGCTCGTTGACGACATCCTCGCCCGCATCCCGGAGAATCGGCGGGATGACGTGGTCGTCCTCGACCCGGCAGACCTCATCGCCCCCGTTGGCCTCAACCCCCTCGCTGGTGGCCATGGCCGGCGCCCCGAAGTCGTCGTGGACGCGCTCCTCGCGGTCTTTCACCAACTCTGGGCCGACGCATGGGGACCACGGACCCAAGACATCCTGCACGCCGCACTCCTGACACTGGCCCGACGCTCGGACGCATCCCTGGTGATGTTGCCGCTCCTGCTGACGAACCCAGGTTTCCGGCGATCGCTCACGCACCGGGCCATCGCCGAGGACCCGGTCGCCCTCGGTTCGTTCTGGGCGTGGTACGAACAACTCTCGGACGCCGAACGAGCCGCCGCCATCGCCCCGGTCATGAACAAGCTCCGGGCCTTCCTGCTGCGCCCCGCGATGCGGGCAGTGGTCGGACAAGTTCAGCCCCGGTTCACCCTGCGTCAGGTGTTTACCGAGCGGAAGATCCTGCTCGTGCCGCTGTCCAAGGGCACGGTGGGACCGGAAGCCGCCGCGCTGCTCGGCTCCCTCGTCGTGGCCGACCTGTGGCAAGCCACCTTGGAACGAACCACCATGCCGGAGAACCGGCGCCACCCGGTGCACGTCATCATCGACGAGGTCCAGGACTACCTGCGGCTACCAACCGACCTGGCCGACGCCCTCGCCCAAGCCAGAGGCCTCGGCGTCGGCTTCACCCTCGCGCACCAGTACCTCGACCAACTGCCAGCGGGCATGCGCTCGGCCATCCTCGGCAATGCCCGCTCCCGAGTCTGCTTCCAGCTCCCACCCAGTGACGCTGCCGTCATGGCCAAGGGACACCCCGAACTCACCGCTGACGACTTCACCAGCCTCGGTGCCTTCCACGTATGCGCCAGCCTCCAAGGCAACCCGAGCGACCGGTACGTCTCCGGACGAACCGAACCGCTCCCGAAGGCCAGCAGCTCAACCCACGCACTGCGCCGAGCAAGCCGGGAACGCTACGGCCGCCCACTCGAGGAGATCGAAGCCGCCCTGGCCGACCTCGCCACCGAGACACGGGCGGCAGCGAATGAGCCGACCACCGGCCGTCGACCGAACCCGAACGCACCGACAGGAGGGACCCGATGAACGCCATGCGCGACGGTCTGTCTGTACCGGTCGGGCTCTCCTTCGCTCAAGCGTCCACCCTGACATCTGCGCAGGTCAGCGTGTCACCCACGCGAAATGCGGGCGGGAATGACTCGTGTCATGCAGTTCCTCATCTCTCCCGCGGGGTGGCCCGAACGCCCGAAGGCGAAGCCGGTGCCCGAGGGCCGGGGAGGCCAAGCGGCAAGACGGGTCGAGGTGTCGGTCAGGCCCGGCTCCTGGCGCTGGCTGCCTCGCTCTCCGCCCGTGACCAACAAGTGCTTGCACTGCTGCACGAGCACCGCTTCCTCACTACTCCCCATCTCTACGTCTTGCTGTTTGAAGAGAAGCATGCGAATGAGGGAACGGGAATGCGGGTGTGTCGGCGCGTCCTGGCCCGGCTGCATCAGCACCGGCTCATCGACCAACTGCCCCGTCGGGTGGGAGGCTACGGCGCCGGATCCGCTGCCGGGGTCTGGTTCCTCACCACAACCGGCCAGCGGCTACTCAGCCTGACGCTCGGCGACGGCGCGGCGCTGTCAGCGGCTCGGGTGCGCGACCCCTCCACCCGGTTCGTCGCCCACACCCTGGCCGTCGCTGACACGCATGTCAGGCTGCACAAGGCCGCCCGCGCCAGACGGTTCGGCCTCTCCCGCGTCCAGACCGAACCGGACTGCTGGCGCCCGTATCTCGGGCTGCACGGTGCCCGGGAGACCCTCAAGCCTGACCTTGCCATGACGACCGTCAGCGGCGACGGACAATACGAAGACTCGTGGTTCATCGAGGTCGACCTCGGCACGGAACACGTGCCCACCGTCCTTGGCAAATGCGCTCAGTACGAGGCCTACCGACGGACGGGAGCCGAGCAAGCCAAGCGCGGCGTCTTCCCGCTCGTCGTCTGGATGACCACGGCTAGCGCCCGGGCGGACAAACTGCGCGGCGCGATCCGCAAGACGTCCGGGCTCGATGCAGCACTCTTCCGCATTACCACGCCCGACGGCCTGACCGACCTCATCGCCAGAGGTGCCGCATGACCGCGCCAGCAACCAAGAGCCGCTTTCGGCGCAACATTGTCATTACCGGCGACGCCCTCACCGAACTGCGGCGTCTACCCGATGCGTCCGTGGACATGGTGCTGACCAGTCCGCCGTACTTCCGGCTGCGGGACTACGCCGTCACCGGACAGCTCGGGCTGGAACGCCATGTGGACGACTGGGTCGCCGGACTGCGTGAAGTCGCCCAGGAGATCCACCGGGTGCTCGTTCCTTCAGGGACGTTCTGGCTGAACGTCTCAGACACCTACAGCACCGGAGAGCGCGAAGGGGCGGCCCGGAAAAGCCTGCTCCTCGGACCTGAACGGCTGGCCCTCGCCCTGATCGAAGATGGGTGGCGGCTGCGGAACAAGATCGTCTGGCAGAAGGCCAACTACATGCCCACTTCTGTCACCGACCGACTGGCCTGCTCCTGGGAGGCCATCTACGTCTTCACCAGCGGCGACCGGTACTTCTTCGACCTCGACGCCATCCGCCGTCCCCACACCTCGACCGTCCCGAAGACGACGCGCTGGCGGCCCATCCGGACCAAGCGGCAGCAGTGGCTCGGGCCGAACACGGACGACGCCACCGGCCTGGCGGCCATGAAAGCTTCCGGCCGGGTCGGACATCCGCTCGGCAAGAACCCCGGAGATGTCTGGCGCACTGCCGCCAGCAACTACCGCGGCAGCCACCACGCCAGCTTCCCAATCGCCCTGGCTGAACTCGCCATCCGGGCAGGGTGCCCCGAACTGCGCTGCACCAGCTGCCGAACGCCCTACCGGCGACCCGTCCACCGCCAGGTCATCGAGGGGCTCGGCGAGACCGCCGTCCGCGGTGCACTCACCCCACAGTGCGGCTGCCCCGCTGAGAGCGAGCCCGGGCTCGTCCTCGACCCGTTCTTCGGCGCCGGGACCACCGCCCTCGGGGCCATCGAGAACCGGAGGGACTGGCTCGGCATCGAGCTGAGCCCTCACTTCGCAGCCGAGGCCCGGGAGCGCATCGCCGAGTACCAGCCCGTCAACGGGAAGGCGGGCGCGACGGCTGAGTCCCACGGTGTCGAGGGCGACCGTGGCGATGACGACGGTGGCGGCGACGACGGAGATGCAGCCGACGCGGTTGCCGCTGGGCGGGACACAGGCACCGGGCCATGAGCACATCGCTCACTCGTGTCCACCGCCTCGCCGGTGTCATGCGACCTATCTCCATAGACCACGTGATCCCCACGCAGTCGGTAGGCCGCACCCGCACCGAGGAGGTGACCCCTATGTCCACACCGGACATGACCCCCGAGTCCAACCAGAAGAACGGCAGCGTCAAGACGCTCGCCATCCGGCTGGACCCGACCACCCACGCCCAGCTGAGCCTCATCGCCCAGCTTCGTGGAACCACCCTCACCGACGAGATCCGCTCGGCCCTGGATGCCCACCTCGCTCACGCGAAGGACGCACCCGAGCTGGCAGCTCACGCCGACCAAGCCCTCGCCGACATCGAGGCCGACATGGCAACCCGCAAGGCCGCCATCGCCAGCCTCTTCGGCACCGACGCTCTGACCGAGCCGGAGACCCGCACACGGGCCACCGGACGAACCGGAGGCGCCAAGGGCTAGAGGGCTTACAGCGGGGAGGCTTGTCCCCCAACCAGGGGACAAGCACTCCTCCCGCCCGCACCTCGGTGCGAACCCTGGCAGGGGCCGAACGGATTGAAGACGCCACTCCCGTCTCCACTCATCCCCTGCCAGCAACACCCATGCGCGCGTCGCGAACAACAACCTGAACCCGAAAGGAGGTGACCATGACACACGAACAGCAACCAGGACAACGAAATCCGGGAGAGTACCCCCGCCCAGCGCCACTGAGCGAGAGCGGACCGGCGGCGGAAACGACGCCACGCGCCGAGAGTGGACAAGCCAATTCGCCCGAGCGGCGAGAGGAGCCACTGCAACCCCGGATCTGGGTCGGCAGCCTGCTCGACTACAACTCAGGTATCCTGCACGGGGAGTGGATCGACGCTGCCCAGGACGACCAAGCCCTCGGGACGGAGGTGCAGCGCGTTCTCGCAGCCTCGCCCACCACGGCCGAGACCGGCGATCCAGCCGAGGAGTACGGCATCTTCGACTACGACGATTTCGGCGTCTACCGGGTGCAGGAGTACGACCGACTCGAAGACGTTGCCCGGGTAGCGCTCGGCGTCGCTGAGCACGGCCCAGCCTTCGCTGCGTGGGCTGATCTGCACGACGGACACCTCGACATGCTCGCCGGGTTCACCGACGCTTACATGGGCGAGTACGACTCGCCCGAAGCTTGGGCCGAGACTGTCATGGACGACCTCGGCATCCAAGAGCGGCTCGAACACGAGCTGCATGGTGACATGGCGCGCTACGTCCGCATCGACACGGGGGCCTGGGTTCAGGACGCTTGGCTGTCCGGAGACATCGCCATCATCCACAAGCCAGGCGGAGGGGTGTGGATATTCGATGGACGCTGAGTCAGGGCGCAGGCGGAGCTCAGCGGTGCCTCGCACGACAGCGAATAGGAACGAAGCGCCGTCAATAGCCGACACGACCGACAACGTGGTGAATAGGGAAGGCTCTCCTATGGCGGCCTGGGATTGTTGTGGAATAGACAAGGAACGGTGCTCTTATGCACCATTTCTGTTACAATGGGGATGATAAGAACGAAACGCGGAGAATCTATGGACCAAGACCAAGCACAAGCATTCGGAGAACACCTACGCGCCACCCGCGAGGTAGCCGGGGTGACGGTGCGAGGACTGGCCGAACGGCTCGGGATAGATAAGACCAAGCTCATCCGCATGGAACAAGGCAAGATCGCCTCACCCCGTGCTGACCTACTCGGACGCATCGCTGACGAGCTGAAGATCCCTACCAGCGACCTCATGACCATGGCCGGCTACCCCACCTCCCGTGCCCTGCCGAATCTCCGTCCGTACATGCGTGCCAAATACCGCGACCTACCCCCTGAAGCCCTCGACGACATCGAGGCCTACATCACCAAACTCCAAGAGCAGCACGGCGCGAGTGGGCCCGTGAACGGCGAAGACGAAACCTAAAGAACTCCACTCACAATATAAACTCAACAGAAAGGAGGCAGCCATATGCACTCAACAGTTCAACACCCCCACGAAACCTATCCTCGCCAGCCTGAAGTCGCAGGCGACGCGGCACAAAGCCTGCTGGCCTCCCTGCGCGCCCTGGTCCCGAACAGGACAGTGACCTTCACCGAAAGCCTGCGCATCGCCGAGGTGCAAGCCGCCCGGCTGAGGACGCTCCTCGACATCACGGACGACGCCCTACCCGAGGATGCCATCGCGGGGCTCCCGCGGATCCGGATCGTCCGACGACGGCTGCCCACTTCCGGGATGAGCTACTGGGACGGCCAGACCTGGGTCATCGCCTTGAACAACCGGGAACCCGACACCCGCCAGCACTTCACCCTGCTGCACGAGTACAAGCACATCCTCGACCACGGTCGCACCGAACGGCTCTACAGCGGCAGCCAGACGACGACCGCCGAGCAGCAAGCCGAACACGCCGCCGACTACTTCGCCGGCTGCGCCCTCATGCCCAAGAAGCTCGTCAAGCGCGCCTGGGGCAACCGCATCCAGACTCCCGAAGCACTCGCCGGGATGTTCGACGTCTCCCCGAGAGCTGTCGAGGTCCGGCTCGCTCAACTCGGGCTGACCGAACCGACGCGACGCTGCGAGACAGCGGGTTCACGCCGAAGCGGCTGGCGATCGCAGCGGTACTTCCGATCACTCAGCACCAACTGGAGGGCGGCATGAGCAAACCGAACGCTGAACTCGCTGGAAAGCGCGCCGTGCTGTATCTGCGGGTGAGCAGCGATGGACAGGTCAAGACCGACTACGACCCAGAGGGCATCTCCATCCCGGCGCAGCGCGAGGTGTGCGAGCGAAAAGCTCGAGCCCGCGGGCTCGACGTCGTCGGCGAGTACGTCGAACCTGGGCGCTCAGCCACGAGCATGGACAAGCGAGTTGCGTTCCAGGAAATGCTCGCCCGCATCAAGACGGACAAGGACGTCGACTACGTCATCGTCTACAAGTTGTCTCGAATGAACCGTAACCGCATCGAAGACGCGCTCGTCGTCGACAAGCTCCAGCGGTCAGGCGTCACCCTCATCTCGGCCACGGAAGCGATTGATGATAGTCGCAACGGGCGCCTGCTGCATGGCATCCTCGCAGCAATCAACGAGTTCCGGTCCGCCGAAGATGGCGCCGACATCCGCGACAAGATGGCGTACAAGGCCCGCAGCGGTGGCACCATCGGAAAGGCGCCACTGGGCTACCGCAACGTTCGTATCGACTACGACGGCCGCCAGATCAACACGGTCCAACTCGACGCAGACCGGGCGCCTCTGGTTAAGCAGGCCTGGGAACTTTACGCCACAGGCGATTACTCCCTCGAAGATCTCTCCGAGGTCATGGCCGACCGTGGACTGGTCACACGCGCCACCATCCGTCGTCCCTCGCAAGCAGTCTCGAAGAACAAGTTCGCCCAGATGTTTCGCAACGTCTACTACCTCGGCAAGATCGAATACCAGGGCGTTATCTACGAAGGTCGACACGAGGCCATCGTTGACCAGGAGCTGTTCGATCGTGTCCAAGACATACTCGACGCCCGCCAGCAACGAGGCGTGCGCAACCTCGTCAATCACCACTACCTCAGGGGTCTGCTCTTCTGCGATCGGTGCCACCACGCTGGCCGACTGTGCCGCCTCATCTACACCGAGGCTAAGGGCAACAACGGCACCGTCTACCCCTACTACAAGTGCCGCGGAAACCAAGAAGGCCTCTGCGACCTGCGCCACCTGCCGGTGTGGCTGGTTGAGCAGAAGGTCATCGAGCACTACGCCCAGTTGTGCCTGCCCGACGACTTCATCGACACGCTCGACACCAAGATCGAGCAGACGCTCGCCGACGAACAGCAACTCACCAAGCAGGCCCACGATGCACTCCGCGCTCAACGAGCCAAGCTCGATGTCAAAGAGGAACGCCTGCTCGACCTCGTCGAAGACGCCTCGCTCCCCCGCGACAGGGTCCGAGACCGGCTCGCCGCGATCCGCGCCGAACGCGAGCGCATCGACGCCGCACTCAAGGACAGCAGCGCCGAGCTGGCCACGGGCGCGACCTACCTGCGCGACGCGCTTGCACTGGCCCGCGACCCGCAGGCGCTCTACCGTTCGCTGCCAGACGAAGCCCGGCGCCTACTGAACCTGACCTTCTACGAGCGGCTCTACCTCGACCTCAAGGGCGACACGGAAGCCGACCTGCGCGAACCCTTCAAAGAGATCCACGAGGCGGCGACGTACTACCGCCAAGGCACGCCGAGCGGGGCGTCACGGCAAACAGAAAGGCACTCCGGACGAACCGGAGTGCCTTCGACCCGAACCCACTCACCCACCTTGTCCGGCCTGTATGCGGCCGAGGGTTGGAGTAAGACGGTTCTGGTGGAGCTGAGGGGATTCGAACCCCTGACCCCCTCCATGCCATGGAGGTGCGCTACCAACTGCGCTACAGCCCC
>APMI01020068.1_pt1 | contig 17237 bp, 14 predicted proteins | sample 667938 | NCBI WGS metagenome assembly APMI01 (sample SAMN01084076, study PRJNA167559) | wastewater metagenome | biome: Wastewater | place: Denmark: Ejby Moelle, Odense | collected 2011-11-28 | reverse complement strand
CTGCCCCCGCGCCCGCCGCTATTCCGCGCGGCCCCGTGGCCGCCGATGACGCCGCCCGCGAGGAACGCGTCAAGATGACCCGCCTGCGCGCCACCATCGCCCGCCGCCTGAAAGACGCGCAGAACACCGCCGCCATGCTGACCACCTATAACGAGGTGGACATGTCGGGCATCATGTCCTTGCGCAACGAATACAAGGACGCGTTCGAGAAAAAGCACGGCGTCAAGCTGGGCTTCATGTCCTTCTTCGTGAAGGCCTGCGTCCATGCGCTGAAGGAAGTGCCCGAAGTCAACGCCGAGATCGACGGCAACGATGTGGTTTACAAGAACTACGTCCACATGGGCGTTGCCGTCGGCACGCCCTCGGGCCTCGTGGTGCCGGTCGTGCGCGACGCCGACCAGATGGGCTTTGCCGCCATTGAAAAGAAGATCGCCGAATACGGCCTGCGCGCCCGCGACGGCAAGCTGACCATGGCCGAAATGCAGGGCGGCAGCTTCACCATCTCGAACGGTGGGGTCTATGGCTCGCTGATGTCCTCGCCCATTCCGCAATCGGGCATTCTGGGCATGCACAAGATCCAGGACCGCCCGGTGGTGGTGAACGGCCAGATCGTCATCCGCCCGATGATGTACCTGGCGCTGTCCTATGACCACCGCATCGTCGATGGCAAAGGGGCGGTGACGTTCCTCGTCCGCGTCAAGGAAGCACTGGAAGACCCGCGCCGGTTGCTGATGGATTTGTGAGCATTAGATAAAGGTCGGTCCGACCACATAGATATTTGAGGTCGGACCCCTTTGACGGAGGCTATGGTGACAACCGACCTCGATCATAAAGACATAACCACGAAGTGGTATGAAGCCAATCTGCAAACATTGCGTGAGTTAGGTCTCTATGCAATTAAAACTCTTGTTACACTCAATAGCGGTGCCATTGTTGTAATGCTGACATTTTTGGGCAATGCCGGTGCCCAGGTTAGGTTCAGTCTTCAAATAAGTTCAATCAAGGCCGCAATGTATCTGTTTCTTGCGGGGATCACGGCGGCCGCCATTGTGGTCGCAATTGCATACACAAACTCTATGCGAATGTCGCCCTACGACCTCCAAAAAGGGATGAAGAATGGCCTGGCCCTCACTCTTTACGTGGGCCTAGCCTTGGCATCGTTCCTTCTTTTCATATGTGGTGTTCTCAAAGTTGTCTCAGGTGTAGCACTGACATGACCCAACTCCTGATCCAGACCACCGCCCCCGATTATCCAGCCTGGAAAACTGCCTTCGACGCGGAGGCAGAAAACATCGCCGATGCGGGCCTCTCGACCCTGCAAATCTGGAAGGGCGAAGGCCCCGCCGTCCTCGTCCTCTTCGAAGTTGCAAACCGCAAACGCGCCGAGGAGTGGCTTGCCAAGCAATCCGCCCTTGGCCACGGCATCACCGCGCAATTCCTGCAAACGGTCTGAGCCATGCCCAGCCCTCCCGCCCACAGCACTGACGGCACGCCCAAATGACCATTGCGCCCCTCCCCTCGCGCCAGGAACGCGCCGTTCTCGCCTCGGCGCGGAACGAGGGGATGTGGCTGCTGGAATGGATCGCCTATCACCGCGTGATCGGCTTTGACCGCGTCTTTGTCGCCACGAATGACTGCACCGATGGCTCGGATGCGATGATGGCGCGGCTGTCAGAGATGGGCCTGATCATCCACCTGCCCCATACGCCCCCACCCGAGGTGCCGCCCCAGGTCGCGGGTTGCGATCTGGCGCTGGCCCATCCTGCGATGGCCGGGGTCGAATGGCTGCTGCACATCGACATTGATGAGTTCCTGAATGTCACCTGCGGCGCGGGCCATGTCGATGATCTCTTGGCGGTTGCGGGTCGGGATGCCGATTGCATCGCGCTGAGCTGGAAGATGTTCGGGTCCGACGGCCACCGCCTCTGGCCCGGCGGCAGCGTGCTGGAAACCCTTACCAGAACCGAAGACCACATCCGCCGCCGCAGGTTGCCCTTGGGCAAATGCCTGTTTCGCCCCGAACAGTTCGGCCAGGTGGTCGCCCATGTGCCGAAATCGCCCCGGCGCAAGGATGTCGCTCTGGTCAACAGCCGGGGCGAGCCGATGCCCACCGACGCCCTTTTCAGCCGCAAGCTGATGCGCCACACCACAGCCGCACCGAAACTGTTCACCTGGGACAATGCGGCCATCAACCATTATGCTATCCGTTCGGAAGATGTACTTTTGCTGAAGAACCACCGCCGTGACGGGTTGGGCATCAGTCATACGAAGTACTTCAAGGGTTCGGATTTCTGGGTCAACGCCGACCGGAACGAGGCGACGGAGGTCACGATCCAGCGCCATCTTCCCGCTGTCCGGGCCCTGCTGGCCGAATGGCGTGCCGATCCCGAAATCGCCCGTCTTGAACGACAGGCCTGCGATGCCTTTGTCCGCTTGCGGCAAGACCTGTTGCTGGATCAGGGCCTTTACGGCTGGAACGGCCCGGCCCCGACAGCTCTGCAGGAGGGCGCCACACCTTGACGACCGAACTTACCGCCCTCACCTGCGCCGTGTTGGTCCAGATCGCCACCCTTGCTGTCATGTCAACCGTCGCCAACCGCGAGCTGGGCGCCGAGGTCACCACCGGCCCGCGCGATGGCCAGATGCCGCCGCTGTCGCCCGTGCTGGGCCGCCTGATGCGCGCCGTCAGCAACGGGTTCGAAGGCTTGGCGATGTTCGCCCCCGCCGTCCTGATCCTCGCGGTGTCCGGCCACAGCGGCCCGCTTACCACCATCGCGGCCTGGGCCTATGTCGTCGCCCGCATCCTCTACGTTCCCGCCTATACCTATGGCCTTGCCCCGTGGCGCTCGGTCATCTGGATGGTGGGCCTTCTCGCAACCCTTACCCTTTTGGTGTCAGCCCTGATCTGACCCCATCATCTGTTCGCAAATATCCTCGGGGGTCCGGGGGCAGACAGCCCCCGGCCTTCGGATCGAAAAAGGAGAACCCAAATGGCAGACTTCGACGTGATCGTAATCGGCGGCGGCCCCGGCGGCTATGTGGCCGCGATCCATGCAGCCCAGCTTGGTCTGAAAACCGCCTGCGTCGAGGGGCGCGAAACCCTTGGCGGCACCTGCCTGAACATCGGCTGCATCCCGTCGAAGGCCCTGCTGAATGCCACGCACCACCTGCATGAGGTGCATGAGAATTTTGAGAAAATGGGCCTGATGGGCGGCGCGCCCACGGTCGATTGGGCGAAAATGCAGGCCTACAAGCAGGATGTGGTGAACGGCAACACCAAGGGCATCGAATTCCTGTTCAAGAAGAACAAGGTCACCTGGCTGAAGGGCTGGGGCTCGATCCCGGCCGCTGGTCAGGTCAAGGTGGGCGACGAGGTCCACACTGCGAAGAACATCATCATCGCCACCGGCTCGGAACCCGCCAGCCTGCCCGGCGTGACGGTGGATGAAAAGGTCGTCGTCACCTCGACCGGCGCGCTGACACTGCCCACCATCCCGAAATCGCTGGTTGTGATTGGCGCGGGTGTGATCGGGCTGGAAATGGGCTCGGTCTATGCCCGTCTGGGCACGGCGGTGACCGTGGTCGAATATCTGGATGCCATCACCCCCGGCATGGATGGCGAAGTGGTGAAAAGCTTCCAGAAAATCCTGACCAGGCAGGGCTTCAAGTTCATCCTCGGGGCCGCCGTGCAAAAGGTCGAAACCGGCAAGGCGGGTGCCAAGGTCACCTACCGCTTGCGCAAGGATGACAGCGAGGCGGTGATTGAGGCCGATGCCGTTCTGGTCGCAACCGGGCGCAAACCCTATACCGCTGGCCTTGGCCTTGAAGCCCTTGGCGTGGAAATGCTGCCCCGCGGCCAGATCAAGACCGACGATCATTTCCGTACCTCGGTGCCCGGCCTTTATGCCATCGGCGATGCCATTGTCGGCCCGATGCTGGCCCACAAGGCCGAGGATGAGGGCATGGCCGTGGCCGAGATCATTGCCGGCAAGCATGGCCATGTGAATTATGATGTCATCCCCGGCGTGATCTACACCACACCCGAGGTTGCCAGCGTCGGCAAGACCGAGGAACAGCTCAAGGAAGCGGGCCGCGCCTACAAGGTCGGCAAGTTCCCCTTCATGGGCAATGCCCGCGCCAAGGCGGTGTTTCAGGCCGACGGCTTTGTCAAACTGATCGTCGATGCCGCGACCGACCGTATCCTTGGCTGCCACATCATCGGCCCGGGCGCGGGCGATCTGATCCACGAGGTTTGCGTCGCGATGGAATTCGGCGCCTCGGCGCAAGACCTCGCGCTGACCTGCCACGCCCACCCCACCTATTCCGAAGCCGTGCGCGAGGCGGCCCTGGCCTGCGGCCTGGGGGCGATCCACGCCTGAGACGATCCGAAGGGACTTCCCCTTCGTCAAATATCCCGGGGGTCCGGGGGCAGCGCCCCCGGCCTTTCTTACGAAATAAGGTGGCGCAGCCCCTGCGTCACGTCCGTCCGCACGGCCAGCCGCAGGCCCGGCTCGTCCCCTGCCCGCAGCGCGGCAAGGATGTGGCGGTGATGCTGCGGCATCTCACGCCGGCGGATCTTCTGATACAGCGCCCGCATCGTCGGCCCCAGTTGCAGCCACACGGTTTCAATCATCGCCAGCATAGCCGGGGTCTGGGCGCGCAGGTAAAGTGTGCGGTGAAACTCCAGATTGCTGCGCACATAGGCGACGGCATCCTGGTTCATCACCGCCTCCTGATTGATCTGGTTGATCGCCGCCAGCCGGTCGATCAGCGCAAAATGCACCCGCGGCAGCGCGCGAGAGGCCATTTCCGGCTCCAGCAGGGCGCGCACTTGCGCAAGTTCCTCGATCCGTTCGGGCGTCAGCTCCGGCGTGGCAATCCTGCCAGAGGACGAGATTGTCAGCGCCCCTTCCGCCGCCAGCCGCCGCATCGCCTCACGCGCGGGCGTCATCGACACGCCGAACTGCTCGGCCACGCCGCGCAGGGTCAGCGACTGGCCGGGCGCAAGCTCTCCGTGCATCACCTGCTGGCGCAGGGTGCGATAAACGCGTTCATGCGCGGCGGCGTTGGGATCGGCAAGGCGTGGCGTGATCGTCATCCTCAGAACCTTATCGCATGAAGGGCCGATCCGTGGCGGCGCAGCCAGGCGCGCTGTGGCTGCCAGCCGGGATAAAGCCGCTCGACCACAGCCCAGAAGGCGGGGGAATGGTTCATCTCGACCAGATGGGCCACCTCATGCGCGGCGACATAATCCAGCACGGCGGGCGGCGCCAGGATCAGCCGCCAGGAAAACATCAGCCGCCCCTCTGCCGTGCAAGAGCCCCAGCGCGAGCGGGTATCGCGCAGCGCCACCTGCGCCACCTTGCGACCGATCTGCGCGGCGTAATGGTCCACCGCCGTCACCAGCCGATCGCGCGCCCTGGCCCGCACCCAGGCTGCCACCCGCGCGCCCACCTGCGCCGGATCGCCCGGCACCAGAAGCGAATCGCCCTCGATCCTGATGGCGCGCCCCGTCCCCGGCATCAGCCGAAGGCTTCGCCCCTCAAACGGAATTTCCGTCCCCATCGCCACGTCGGCCCCATCGGGCACCCGCGCCAGCGCCTGTCGCAGCCAGCCCTCTTGCGACCGGGCAAAGGCAATTGCCTCGGCCTCGCGCGCGCGGGCGGGCATCGACAGGGTCACCCGCCCGTCAAGCGACGAGACGCGCAGCGAAAACCGCCGCGCCCGGGCCGATCGGCGCAGCGTGATGTCCAGATCGGGAAGGCCAGGATAAAGGGGCATGTCACCTCTTGCGGAAGGCCGTCAGAATAGCCACATGGGGCCGATCCGCAACCATGCCGACAAAGGCTTTGACAGTGGCCGGGCCTTGTGGCAAGCGGTCGCGACTCTGTAAAGCCGAGCCTTGTGAAAAAGGGAAGACCATGCCCAAAGCCGAATGGGGCACCAAGCGCATTTGCCCCACTACCGGGAAGCGCTTCTATGACCTGAACCGCGTGCCCGTCGTCTCGCCCTATACCGGCGAGGTCGTCGATATCGAATCCGCCCGCCGCAAGATGGCGGCGGCCGTGATCAGCCGCGCCGTCCCGGAAAAGGACGATGACGTTCTGGTGGACGATCTGGAAGCCGATGACGAGCTGCTGTCAGCCGCCACGCCGGATGGCGAGCTGGATGACGAGCTGCTGGAAGACGACGCCGACGACAATGTTTCGCTGGACGAACTGGCTGACGTTGCGGGCGACGAGGAAGAGCACTGAAAACAGTTCAGGGGCTGGCCCGGAAAAGTGCATTTTACCTCTTGCACCCCCCCGCGCCTGCCCCTAAACAGCGCCCACGACGCGGCCCAAGCGTCGGACGATTGGTACGGGGTCATAGCTCAGATGGGAGAGCGCTTGAATGGCATTCAAGAGGTCGGGAGTTCGATCCTCCCTGGCTCCACCAATTAAACCAATGGCAAGTGCCAGATAGATCTTCCATTAATGACAGGAAATTATCCGTTTTATTGGAAGATTTGCATCTGCGAAAAAGTTCGAAGCCGGTAGAGCGCGCTCTGCTGGCTTTTTGTTTTTCTGACCATGAAGGGTACTCGCGACATAGAAGACCCAGCCATGAGCGGCACCCCCAAGACGGCAAAAGGTAAGGGCTTCTCCCGGCCCTTTGCCGCCAGTCGGGGTCGTTTCGTGCTGCCTTGCAGCATTCCCCAATCCGTTGCTCGATCAGTGCGGCCGCGAAACTAGGGCGATAGTTGTAGCTAAGCGCAAATGAGATGAGCCGCGTGCTGCCTGACGGGGCGACATAAGCCAGCCGTCTTCTCCTTGTCCTCATCAATAAACATCGCGCGCATAGAGGCCCCGCTCCTGCATGGCACGGAGATACTCCTCGGCGGCAGTCTCCGGCACTCCGCCATGCTGGCGGATCACTGCTTTCAGCGCGAAGTCAACATCCTTCGCCATGCGGTTTGCATCGCCACAGACATAGACTGCCGCGCCGTTGGCGATCCAGCTCCAGAGCTCCACTCCCTGTTCCATCATCCTTTGCTGGACGTAGATTTTCTCTGCCTGATCGCGCGAGAAGGCCAGGTCCAGGCGCGAGAGGTGGCCGCTTGCCTGCCATGCCTCGATTTCGCTTCGGTAGTAGTAGTCGGTTGCGGCATGCTGTTCGCCGAAGAAGAGCCAGTTGCGCCCGGTTGCGCCGGTGGCCTGCCGGTCCTGCAGGAAGCCGCGGAAAGGGGCGATTCCGGTGCCGGGGCCGATCATGATGATGTCGCGCGCGCCATCCTCGGGCGGGTGGAAATAGGCCGAGGGCTGCAGGAAGATGCGTAACGCGCGCCCGGCGCAGCGGTCGGCGAGGAAGGTGGAGCAGACGCCTTTCCGCGCGCGGGCTCCGCAGGCATAGCGGAGGGTGGAGACGGTCAGCTCTACCTCTCCGGGCCGGACATGGGGGCTGGACGAGATTGAATATTGCCGTGGCTGCAGCGGCCGCAGCAGGGCGACCAGATCGGCGGGCGATATCTGCAGGCGCAGGTCGGCCAGCAGGTCCGGGATCTGTCGGGTCCAAAGCCAGCGGTCGAGATCGGCGCTTTTCGCGGGGTCCAGCAGGGGGGCGAAGATGGCATCCGGACAGCGGGTGGCAAGGGCCTCCAGAATGCCACGGGTGGGGCGGGCGATGTCCAGATGCAGGCGCAGAGCTTCTGCCAGCGGCATCACGTCCTGGTCCTTGGGGCGGACGGGGGCTTCGGGCGAGAGGCCGAGGTGGTTCAGGAGTTCCGCCACGAGGTCGGGGCAGTTTTCCGGCCAGACGCCTAGGGCGTCCCCGGCGCGATAGGTGAAGCCGGTCTCTGGCAGGGCGAAGCCGAATTGCCGCACCTCTTTCTGCGCGCCCGGGCCGCTGAGAAGGGTGTTGCGGATCAGACGGGTCGAGAGCGGCGCCTTGCGGGTGAAGGTTTTCGCAGGGGCTGACGCCTCGGGTGGCGGGGCGGTGGCTTCGTCTGTGCCGAGCGCTGCAAGAAGGGCGGTCAGCCAGGCTTCGGAGGTGTCCTCGAAATCCGGCTCGCAATCTGCGCGGGGGAGGATCGGGGTGCTGCCAAGCTCGGCCAGCCGCGCGTCGAGTTTGCGGCCGAAGCCGCAGAAGCTCGCATAGCTGGAATCGCCGAAGGCGAGCGTGGCGTGGCTGGTCTGGGTCAGGCGGGGCGCCGTGTCCTGCGACAGCATCCGCCAGAAATCGGCGCCATTGTCTGGCGGGTCGCCGTCGCCGAAGGTGCTGGTGAGGATCAGAAGCCGGGCGGCGGAGGTCAGCTCGGCAGGCTTCACCTGCGCCATCGGCAGGAGTTTCACCGCATAGCCCGCGCCTTCCAGCCGGGTTCTGGTGGTGAAGGCAAAGCCCTCGGCATGGCCGGTCTGCGAGGCCCAGAGGAGAAGGACCGGGCCGCGCGAGGGGGCCTCGGCCTCGATGGGTTCCGGGGCGGGGGCGCGGGCGAAGAGGCCCGCAAGGAGGCCGTTCACATAGTGCCGCGTCTCGGCCGAAAGGGGCGCGGCGCCGGGTATCTGCGGCACGCCGGGCGTCTCGAACCCCTCGGGCACGCGCAGGCCGGTGGTAAAGCCGGAAAGCCAGGTCACCTCGACCGGCGACAGGCTGGGTGCAGGGGTTGCGGGAAGTCCGACCAGCCGGGCAAAGGCGTCGATGCGGGGATCGGCCTGTGCCAGGGCGGGGATGGTCAGGGCGTGTTTCAGCGCGCTGGTCCTCTCGGGCTGGGGCGGGTCGTCCATCGGGCCGGCAATGCGGGCCAGGGCGACGGCGGCGAACTTGAATTCGGGCTGTTGCGAGATCGGATCGGTGGCATCGCTGGTGGCGGCATTGACGGCGAGGTCCTCGCCGAAACTGTCATTCCAGTGGAAGGGGGCGAAGCATGTGCCCGGGCGGACGCGGTCGCTGATCTGGGCGGGCAGGACGGCGCGGCCGCGGCGCGAGCGCAGCTCGACCCGGTCGCGTTCGGAGATGCCGAGGGCGGTGGCATCCTCGGGGTGAAGCTCCAGAAACGGGCCGGGGTTCAGCTTGTTCAGATGCGGCACCTTCCCGGTCTTGGTCAGCGTGTGCCACTGGTGCTGCAAACGCCCGGTGTTCAGGACCATGGGGAAATCGGCATCCGGCATCTCGGCCGGGTCCATATGCGGGCGCGGCAGGAAGGCGGCGCGGCCCGAGGGCGTGGCGAAGACGGGGCCGTTCTCGCCCAGATAGCGGATCGGGTTTCGGTCTTCGGTGGCGCCGGGCGGCAGGGGCCATTGCAGGGGCGTCTCGCCGAGGCGTGCATGGCTGGCGCCGCGGATGTCGTAGCCGGTGGCGGGGTTGTCGAAGCCGGTGATCTCGGCAAAGACTTGCGCCGCGGAAGCATAGGTGAAGGCCTCGGCATAGCCCATCTCGCAGGCGACACGGGCGATGATCTGCCAGTCGGCCATCGCCTCACCCGGCGGATCGACCACCTTGGGGCAGAGGGTCATGTTGCGCTCCGAGTTCACCATCACCCCGTCACCCTCGGCCCAGAGGGCGGCGGGCAGGATGATATCGGCATGGCGGTTGGTTTCGGTGTCAAGGAAGGCGTCCTGGGTCACCACCAGCTCGGCGGCCTTCAGGGCGTCGAGCACGCGGCTGCGGTTCGCCGTGCTGGCGACGGGGTTGGTGCAGATGACCCAGAGGCCCTTGATCCGCCCCTCGGACATATCGCGGAACATGTCCACCGTGCCGCCGCCGGCTTCGGGGCGGAGCGTCCCGGGGGGGAGGTTCCAGGCAGTTTCGGCAAAGGCGCGGTCTTTGGGGTTCAGGCCCGAGCGCTGGCCGGGCAGGCCGGGGCCCATATAACCCATCTCGCGCCCGCCCATGGCGTTGGGTTGGCCGGTCAGCGAGAAGGGGCCAGAGCCGGGGCGACAGATCGCGCCAGTCGCCAGATGCAGGTTGCAGAGCGCATTGGTGTTCCAGGTGCCATGGGTTGACTGGTTGAGGCCCATGGTCCAGAGGCTCATCCACTCCGCCGCCGCGCCGATCATTTCGGCGGCCCGGAGTATGTCGGCCACTGGCAGGCCGGTGAGGTCGGCAACCTTTTCCGGCGGGTAGTCGGCCAGGAAGGCGGGCATCGCCTCCCAGCCCTCGGTATGGGCGGCGATGAAGGCGGGGTCGGTGTGGCCGGCGGCGTGAAGAAGGTGCAGAAGGCCGTTCAGCAGCGCAAGGTCGGTGCCGGGGCGGATCTGCAGGAAGAGGTCGGCCTTCTCGGCGGTGGCGTTGCGGCGGGGGTCGATGACGATCAGCTTCGCACCTTGCTTCACCCGGTCCATCATCCGCAGGAACAGGATCGGGTGGCAGTCGGCCATATTGGCGCCGATGACGAAAAAGAGGTCGGCACCCTCGAAGTCCTGATACGACCCGGGCGGCGCGTCCGAGCCGAGGGATAGTTTGTAGCCCGACCCCGCACTCGCCATGCAGAGGCGCGAGTTCGACTCGATGTGTTTGGTGCGGATGAAGCCCTTGGCGAGCTTGTTGGCCAGGTATTGCGCCTCGATCGACATCTGGCCCGAGACGTAAAGCGCCATGGCGTCCGGCCCGTCGCGGTCGATGATACGGCGGAAGCCCTGCGCCGTGCGGCGGATTGCCTCGTCCATCGGGAGGGGGGCGTGGTCGTTCCCGCCCGGCATCCGGGCGAAGGCGCGTTCGGCCCTTCCGGGGGCGGTGATCGGGATGTGGCAGGAGGCGCCCTTGGTGCAGAGGCGGCCGAAATTGGTCGGGTGGGCCTTGTCGCCCGAGACTTTGGTGATGCGGCCGCCCTGCACCTCGAAGATGACGCCGCAGCCTACCCCGCAATAGGGGCAGGCTGAACGGTGCCTCGTGACGGGGGCGGCGGCGTCCATGGTCCTAGGCGATCAGGGCTAACGCGATGGCGGCCGCTTTGGGGCGGCGGACGAAGATGATGGCGGGGCCTTTGAGGCCGTTTGCCATCACCTCAGCCCGCATCCGGCCAAGGGTGCTGGCAAGCTGGCGTTCGCGGCCGGTACTGGCATTCGAGACGATTTCTACCACCGTATCGGCGGGCAGGCCTGCGGCGATCAGGCTGGCCTCGATCTCTGCCAATTTGCCCATCGCCATATACAGCGCCAGCGTGGTGCCGGGGCGCAGCAGCGCGCCCCAGTCCGGCGCCTCATCGCCCGGGCGGCAGGTGCCGGTGGCGATGACCAGATTGTCGGTCTCGCCCCGTTCCGTCAGTGGGCGGCCAATCGAAGCAGCGGCGGCCGAGGCGGCGGTGACGCCGGGGACGATCTCGATGGGGATGCCGGCGGCGCGGGCGGCCGACAGTTCCTCACAGGCGCGTCCGAAGACCGAGGGGTCGCCGGATTTCAGCCGCACCACATTGCGGCCCGCACGGGCGGAGGCGACGATCACTGCGTTGATCCGGTCCTGCGGCCAGGCATGGGCGCCGACCTCCTTGCCGGTGAAAACCATTTCCACCTGCGGCCCGGCCAGGGCCAGGACCGCAGGGTCGATCAGCCGGTCGAAATAGATCACATCCGCCGAACGAATACGGTCGAGCGCCCGCAGGGTCAGCAGGTCGGCCGCCCCAGGCCCCGCGCCGACGAGAGAGATGGAACCTGTCATCGTCCCCCCCAGGCTGTGGATTTCATGCAGGCGGTGTCGAGGAAGATGCGCCCCCCTTCCACCCGCACATGCCAGACCGGGACGGCGCCCTCATCCGCGCCCTGAGCAACCCCGGTGTTCAGATCGAACACCCAGTTGTGCAACGGGCAGGTGACGCGGTCGCCGTGGACGATGCCCTCGGACAGGGGGCCGCCCTTGTGGGGGCAGCGGTCGGTCAGGGCGAAGACGCGATCTTCCATGGTGCGGAAGACGGCGACGCAGCCTTGCGGGGTTTTCACCACGCGCGCGCCCTGACGGGGGATGTCCTCCAGCGCGCCGATGTCGATGAAACGGCTCATTCTGCGGCCTCCACCCGGCTAAGGTCCGCCATGGCGGCCCATTTGGCGCGCTCGGTGACGCGGGAGTGTTCGGCCCAGGGGTCCTTTCGATAGACGGATTGGCTGATCTCGAACCGCTCCACCAGGGCGCGGCGGGTATCCGGATCATCGACCACCCGTTCGCGCACCCAGTTGAGGCCGACCTTGGCGATCCATTTGTAGGGCCGGTCCAGATACTTGGCGTTCTCGCGGAAAAGCTGGACGAAGGCGACGGTGATCTCGACCGCCTCATCCTCGGTCGTGGCGGTGGTCAGGGGTTCGGTCTCTTTCAGGTCCATCCCCGCCGCGCCGCCGACGCCGATCTGGTAGCCCGAGTCCACGCAGACGACGCCCACATCCTTGCAAGTCGCCTCGGCGCAGTTCCTCGGGCAGCCCGAAACGCCGAGCTTTACCTTGTGCGGTGTCCACGATCCCCAGAGGGTCTTCTCCAGCCGGATGCCGAGGCCGGTGGAATCCTGTGTGCCGAAGCGGCAGAACTCGGAGCCGACGCAGGTCTTCACCGTCCGCAGGCCCTTGGAATAGGCGTGGCCAGAGACGAGGCCCGCAGCGTTCAGATCGGCCCACATATGCGGCAGATCCTCTTTCCTCACGCCCAGCAGATCGATGCGCTGGCCGCCAGTGACCTTGACCATCGGCACGTTGTATTTGTCGGCCGCATCGGCGATGGCGCGAAGTTCGGAGGCGCTGGTGACGCCGCCCCACATGCGCGGGACGACCGAATAAGTGCCGTCCTTCTGGATATTGGCGTGGTTGCGTTCATTGACGAAGCGGCTTTGCCGGTCGTCGGAGTATTCCAGCGGCCATTCGGCCAGCAGGTAGAAGTTCAGCGCCGGGCGGCAAGAGTGGCAGCCGCCGACGGTCTTCCAGCCAAGCTCCTGCATCACCGCCGGGATCGACTTCAGCGCCATGGATTTGATCAGGCGGCGCACATCCTCATGCGTGTGGTCGCAGCATTTGCACATCGGCTGGACCGTGGGCTTGGCGAATTCGTCGCCAAGGGTCAGGGCCAGAAGCTGTTCGACCAGCCCGGTGCAGGTGCCGCAGGAGGCGCTGGCCTTGCAGCCCCCCCGCACGGCATCAAGGCTATGGGCGCCGCCCTTGATCGTCTGCACGATGGTGCCCTTGCAGACACCGTTGCAGCCGCATATTTCCGCGCTGTCCGGCATGGCGGCTATGGCGGCCAAGGGGTCGGCCTTGCCGGCGCCTGCCGTGGGGCCAAAGATCAGCGTGTCTCTCAGATCGGAAATGTCGGCTGCGTCCTTGATCTGGTTGAAGAACCAGGTCCCATCGGCGGTATCGCCATACATCACCGCACCGACAATGCGGTTTCCTTCCAGCACCAGCCGCTTGTAGATGCCGCGGCCGGGATCGCGGAAGACGATATCCTCGCGCCCATCCTTCTCGGCGAAATCGCCCGCGCTGAAGAGGTCGCAGCCGGTGACCTTCAGCTTGGTCGCGGTCTGGACCGGGCGGAAGGCGGCCTCCTGGGCGATCAGCGTCTGCGCCAGAACCTTCGCCTGGTCGTAGAGGGGGGCGACGAGGCCAAAAAGCTGGCCATCGTGTTCCACGCATTCGCCGAGTGCGAGGATGTCGGGGTCCGAGGTGACCATGGCGTCATCGACGATCAGACCACGGTTGACCTCAAGCCCCGCGTCATTGGCGAGACGCGTTTCTGGGCGGATGCCCACGGCCATGACGACGATATCCGCCGGGTAGGTGGTGCCGTCCTCCAGAAGCACCGCCTCGACCTTTACGTCGCCGAGGATAGCTTTGGTGGCGCCCTTGCAATGCACCTTGATGCCGCGGCGTTCGAGGTCTTTTTGCAGCAGATACCCGGCTGCCGGATCGAGCTGACGCTCCATCAGGTGGCCCATCAGGTGGATGACGGTGACCTCCATCCCCAGGATGCGCAGGCCCGCCGCCGCCTCCAGCCCAAGAAGGCCGCCGCCGATCACCACGGCGCTGCCGCCCTGCCCGGCCGCCGCGATCATCGCGTTGGTATCGTCGAGGTCGCGGAAGGTGATGACGCCGGGCAGTTTGTGGCCGGGGACCGGGATGATGAAGGGGGCAGAGCCGGTGGCGACGACCAGCTTGTCATAGGCGGTTTCGCCGCCCGCGCTGACCACCACCTTGCGGTTGCGGTCGATCTTCACCACCGCCTCGCCGAAGCGGGTATGGATGCCAGCGGCCTGATACCAAGCCTCGTCATGGGTGACGATCTGCTCGTAGCTTTTCTCGCCCGACAGCACCGGCGAGAGCATCAGGCGGTTGTAGTTCCCCCGCGGCTCACCATTGAAAAGGGTGATGTCGAAGGCGCCGGGCGCGGTTTCAAGGATGTGTTCGAGGGCACGGCCCGAGGCCATCCCCGCGCCGATCACGACAAGTTTCTGGGTCATGGGCTTACTCCGCCGCTTCGACGAAACGATGACGCTCGTATAGGAACCGCAGCACACCCTCGCGTGCGGCGAGGTAGCTTGCGTCGGTGGCCAGCGCGAGCCGATCGCGCGGGCGGGACAAGAGCACGTCCTGCACCTCGCCGATGGTGGCCGAGGGGCCGTTGGTCATCATCACGATGCGGTCGGCCAGCAGGACGGCTTCGTCCACGTCATGGGTGATCATGATCATGGTGTTGCCAAGACGGGCGTGGATCTGCATCACCGCGTCCTGAAGATGGGCCCGGGTCAGCGCGTCCAGCGCGCCGAAGGGTTCATCCAGCAACAGCACCTTCGGCTCCATCGCCAGCGCCCGGGCGATGCCGACGCGCTGCTTCATGCCGCCCGAGATCTCGCCCGGCCGCTTGTCGGCCGAATGGGCCATCTGCACGAGGTCGAGGTTGTGCATGATCCAGTCGTGCCGCTCAGCCTTCGACTTGGTCCCCGCGAAAACCTTCTGCACTGCCAGTTTGACGTTGTCATAGACGGTCAGCCAAGGCAGCAGCGAGTGGTTCTGAAAGACCACGGCACGGTCCGGACCCGGGGCTTTCACCTCCCTGCTGTCCAATGTGATGCCGCCCGAGGTCACATCCGTCAGCCCGGCGATCATGTTCAGCAGTGTCGATTTTCCGCAGCCGGAATGGCCGATGATGGACACAAACTCGCCCTTGCCGATGCGCAGGTTCACGTCGCGCAAAACCTCGGTGCGGCGGCTGCCCTTGGCGAAGACCTTGCCGACCTTGTCGATTTTCAGATAGCTCATCTCCGCCTCCTCAGACTGCGGTGCCACGGGAGACCACGCGCCCGATCCAGCCGACGAGGCGGTCAAGCACGAAGCCGGTCAGGCCGATATAGACAAGGGCCACGATGATGTCGGACAGCCGCGATGAATTCCACGCATCCCAGATGAAGAAGCCGATCCCCACGCCGCCGGTCAGCATCTCGGCCGCGACGATGGCCAGCCAGGCGAGGCCGATGCCGATGCGGAGGCCCGAGAAGATGTAGGGCGCGGCGGCCGGGACCATGATCTTCCAGAAGAACTCGACCTGGTTCAGGCGCAACACGGCGGCGACGTTGCGGTAATCCTGCGGGATGGCGCGGACGCCAGCGGCGGTGTTGATGATGATCGGCCAGATCGAGGTGATGAAGATCACGAAGATGGCTGAGGGGCGGCTGTCCATGAAGGCGGCCAGCGAGATCGGCAGCCAAGCCAGTGGCGGCACAGTGCGAAGGACCTGAAAGATCGGGTCAAGGCCGCGCATCAGCCAGTCGGATTGCCCGATTGCCGCCCCCAGAAGAACGCCCACCACGGCGGCCAGGCCGAAGCCGTAGAAGACCCGCTCCAGCGAGGTCAGGACGCGCCAGCCAAGGCCGATGTCTTGGGTGCCGTTGATGTAGAACGGTTTCAGGATCAGATCGGAAGCCTCTTCCCAGACCTGAAGCGGCGTCGGCAGGCCGGAATTGCCGCCCGAGAAGGCGAGTTGCCAGATCATCAGCAATGCCAGGACCACGACGGTCGGTGGCACGATCTGGCGCAGGGTGAAATCGCGGATCGCGGCCAGCCTGTCACTGCTGCGGCGGGTGCTGCGCGGCAGCGCGGTGACGCTGGCAGGGGGAATGGGCGCCGCGGCGGGCATTTCCGCCGGTTTGCGCAGGGTGGTCACGCTTGTCATCCCCGCCCCCCCTTACGCCATGGCCTTGATGGACAGGCTGTCCAGATAGGCTTGCGGGTTCGCCGGATCGAAGACCTTGCCGTCGAAGAAGGTCTCGTCCCCGCGGCTGTCGCCGAAGCCCGTGGTGTCGAGACCCAGCAGCGCGGCCGCTTGCAGCCACAGGTCCGAGCGGTTGGTGTTGCCGACCAGCGACTTGGTATCCAGATCGGCTGGAAAGGTGCCCCAGCGTTTGTTCTCGGTGATGAACCAGGTGTCGAGGCTTTTCCAGGGATAGGAGGTCTCGCCCTTCTCGCCCCAGAACCGCATCAGATAGGGCGTGCCTTTCTCCTCGCGGCCGTTGCCGTAGTTGATGTCGCCCTTGATCCGCCCGACGATGTCGTTGACCGGGACGTTGTACCATTGGCGGCCCGAGACGATCTTCGCCATCTCGTCCTTGTTCTCCATCTTCTCGCACCACATCTGCGCCTCCATCACCGCGCTCATCAGCGCGACGGCGGCCTTCGGATGCGCATCGACCCAGTCGGCGCGCATGCCGAGCACCTTCTCCGGGTGCCGCATCCAGATTTCAGAGGTGGTGGTGGCGGTGAACCCGATCTTCTGGTGCACCAGTTGCTCGTTCCAGGGCTCGCCCACGCAGAACGCGTCCATGTTGCCGACCTTCATGTTCGCCACCATCTGCGGCGGCGGCACCACGATCAGGTTGACGTCCTTGTGCGGATCGATGCCGTTCGCGGCCAGCCAGTAGCGGATCCACAGATCGTGGGTGCCGCCCGGGAAGGTCATCGCGACGGTGGCAGGGGTGCCGGCGGCCTTCTTCTGCGCGAAGGCCTCGCGCAGCCCGCCCGTCTTCAGCCCGACGCCGAGGTCTTTGTAGGCGTTCGATACCGAGATGCCCTGGCAGTTCTCGTTCAGGTTCAGCAGGGCATACATCGGCAGCGGAACATTGTTCTGCATCACCTTGCCTGTGGAATAGAGATGCACATTCGGGCGCAGCAGGTGCGCGCCGTCGATGCCGCCGCCCTGCGAGCCAAGCGCCATGTTGTCGCGGGTCGCGCCCCAACTGGCCTGCTTTTCCACGCTCACATCGGGCATGCCGTATTTGTCGAAAAGGCCCTTTTCCTTGG
>APMI01018656.1_pt1 | contig 17238 bp, 19 predicted proteins | sample 667938 | NCBI WGS metagenome assembly APMI01 (sample SAMN01084076, study PRJNA167559) | wastewater metagenome | biome: Wastewater | place: Denmark: Ejby Moelle, Odense | collected 2011-11-28 | reverse complement strand
CTACAAAACGGAATAACTGTATAACTTAGTCAAGTTTTTTATATATTTAATTTTTATATATATTTACAGATCAACTAAAGCATTCTATCAAATTCAAATCACAATCTTTCAAATTGAGCTCATTATACAGAAATAAGCTGACTTTCATATTTGGCTTGACTATTGAACAAAAAATTAAAATAAGAAATAGCTTGCAGGCGTTATCACTTGTTCTTATAAAATAATGTTAATTAAATGGCAATGCTCATGAATTAATGCCTAGATTTAATTTGGAGCTCAGGCTCTGCTTTGGCTTCATAATGATAAATAATAAGTAGAGCCGAAATGGAAAGAAAGGGGATTTATAAATTTTATTATGAAGGCAGGTTCAAAACCGAAGAACTACTCTCAAAGTACCTGCATGCACTTGACAGCGAGGAAAAGCGAAACTATTCGAAATAAATTGGAGACTATATGTACGAGTTCAAGATCGTCGACGACCTTGACTATGAGTGGAGGTAATTCTATCTTAATTAAAGAGTGCTGAGGTCTATCTCAGAAATATAGGATCTCATGTAGAAGAAGAACATGCCAAACCCTGGTTTTTTTCACAAGTTTCCTTTTTTCACCAAAAGAGTATAACAGGCCAGCCACTTTCAAGATTAACCGTTTGAGATAGCCTAGCTGAGAACGCGTACTCCTAATGCATCAATTCCTGACTACATCGTTAATTTTTTTCAGATACATCACACCAATATCTAGATGATTTCGTCATTTAAGGTTTTCAAAAAGATTAGAGGTTTTACCTGCCTGAAGAGGTGCGAAAACTTTTTCCTAGGCGCCGAGTGGTAGCCCAAGACGGTAATAATCACAAGGTAGGGAACACTGTAAATAAATGAGCAGGGTCAAATAACCGATTTCTTGAAATTCGACCTATACTTCTCCATTCAGGAGGGAATGAATGCTACAGGATTAGAGTTTGGAGTTGCTTTGTATTCTGCTCAAAGAAAAGTAGTCATGAAATTTATCAGCATAAAATAATTTTTAAGCTTCCTGTACTATCTGATCAGGACTAAACTGAAACACAATCAGAATATAAATTACTTGGGGTCGTGTCGGCGCTGCACAGGCAACAATATATAATTTATAGTTGATGCTGAGGAGTATTACGAAAAAGTGGCAAAATAAATAGATAGTGCTGCCAGTAATATATTCATGTGCGGGTGGTGGATTTCCCCTGAACTGCACATGATCAGACCCTACAACGACAAAAGAAAGAATCCATATAGCGATGATAACTATTATCGATTAGATAACTTGCTCAAGAGAAGAGCATAAAAAGGAGTTAAGATAAACATTGTTGTATTTTTAGCTCCTTCTGTTATCCCGAATGATTCTGACTACACGAAACAGGCTTTAGCTAACTTGCATGAAAACATAACAGTTGAGCGGCACCCTCACGAGTTCTTGCCTAAACTTTGGAGTCACCATGAGAAGGCAGTAATAATAGACCAGAAAGTGGCATTTATGGGCGGTCTCGATCTCTGTTATGGCCGCTATGATAATTCAAGTCATCCCGTCGATAATAACAATAAATTTATGTACCCTGGCATCGATTATAACAATGTGCGTATTAAGGATTTCGTAAATGTTGATAAATTTGATGTTGATTTGCAAGACCGAGCACTACCCAGAATGCCCTGGCATGATGTGGCATTTAAAGTTACAGGCAAGCTAGTAGCAGATGTAGCTAACCATTTTATTGAGTACTGGAATTTCACTGTCCTATAAAAGAATGTAGCTCCAATCGTATCGAAAACAAAATCAAAACCAACTTCAAATAAAAATAATATGGAGTCTGGAACAAATCTCAATAAATAAGCGATTGAACCAAGCAACCTTTTAGAAGGGATTGTAGCAATGGCCAATGATAAATAGAAAAGGCAATTTCAAGACTTTATTGACAATAAAAATGATAGAAATAGTTTTGCTAAGACACTAAGGACTGAGTGGCGAAAGAAAAAATTTTAACTATATAACGGGCCAGGAGAAAACTGTCTCATTCTCTCTATTTAGAGCTTAGGTCTGCTGAAACAAGATAAGTATCAAAGTTCAAACGATAAAAAGATATACTAGGATGAACTTCAGTTGCTCCGATCTGCTTCATAATGGTCAATCGGTCTTTAATCAGGAGTCACTGAGAGATCTATTCAAAATGCTTATTTATCGATGATAAAAAACGCTAAAAAATTCATCTATATCGAAAATCAATTCTTTATTTCGGCCACGGGGGAAGAAAAAGATAGCTTTGTGCAAAATCAGATTGCTAACGCTTTGTATGAAAGGATAAAGAAGGCAGTCGAAAACAAATAAAAATTTAGAGTCGTGGTATTCATGCCTCTGTTACCCGGTATGGAAGGCGAATTGACGTAGAGCTGCCCTATAAGTTTAAAGCTGACGATGTTCTGGCAGTATAACACGATCTGCCGTAACTAAAAGAATAAATTAAGCTTACTTTAAAGAGTAGAGAAATTAACTGAAAACCATAAAGATTATATTTAATTCTACGCACTTAGAAATCATGGAGTATTGATGGACAATCCGGTAACCTAGCTAATCTATATTCACACCAAGCTAATGATCGTAGATGATAATGTAGCGATATGTGGCTCTGCAAACATCAATGATCGAAGTCAATAGGGGAACAGAGATTCTTAATTGGCAGTTATATTTATTGATGGAGCTAAAGACTCTCGCAAAATGGATGGTAAACTTTATAAAATCAACCTGAAAGCACATAGCTTAAGATCGAAACTTTTTATGGAACATTTCCATATGACAAGTACTTAAGCGTAGGATCCTCTAAATGATAATACAATTTAACTCATGAGAAAAACTGCAAGGGTAATTTTAATATAATTTAGAAAAATACTTAGTTTTATCGTGACATTTTTGGATGTGTTCCTGATGACAATGTTGCAAAACTTAGTGATGTACGCAATTTTGAAAAACTTCCCAACGAATAAACTAAAACAAAATATATGAACGAAAGGAGTAATGTTAAAGGTCATGCTGTCTAATTCCCGACTAAATTTCTTTCTTCAGAGAAGCTGTATTCGCTGGACTACAGCAAAATTCAGGATATCTTTACCTGAAAATTTTGATAATTATAATACTGATAAGAGTTGTAATCATTTTAAATCTATACCATACTAATAAAACATGCGTCGCCTCAGCCAATATCCTATAATGGCCCTTTCAAATAAAAAGGAAGCGAAAGTGGGAAAGAGCTCAGACCACAGAAAAATATACGAGATCTGCTTACCCTAGAAACGAAAATATATTACAAATGGTATTGTGACATTGCTGCATTCATCCTTGTTCATGTACTTGCCTAAGATCTACACTGACATAGGGCATCTGCTGGAGCTTAAAGTTTCAAATATGTAACGCAGCGTTATACTTTGGGAGTATGCGCAAATTATGGGAAAGTGGGCCTGCATCTTTGGACTCATCGGAGTTTTCACATATTGGAGACGATACGATTTTCTTGACATCTCCAATAGAATAGGTATCAGACTCCGTTCTGTTGCATTCAAAAAAATATTAGAAAGCGATTTGTACAGAAAAAATGTTTTGTTTCAGACATATCTTCATCACCTCATCACGGATGTACAAACAGTGAGCGGATTTGCTGGTGAGACAGTATTCATGGGATTGAGAGGGGTTTTCTTTCTGATTGGAGGCACTGCTTGCTTGCTCTTTCAGTCGCCAATGATCTGTCTCATTGCCGCAGTCGCTATGACAGCCTTTAATTGTAAGAGTTTTACTACTCAGTGTTTTATCGACCACGTAATCTCAAACTAAAGCATTTAAAGCAGCTAGAAAACGACAAATTAATTTCATTAAGTGAGCACATTTCTGAAAGGTTATTTAATATTAGACTCATCAAAATATGTCACACATAAGCGCTTGAGAAACTAAAGCTCAATAATTCCATCCTTGATTTTTATTAATACGTAAAAAATTTAAAATTTAGGCAAAAAAAGTCGCGAAGGCAAACGGATTCAATTATGCAAGTTTATAAAGTTTAGGACTTTTCTCACTGTTCTCAATTGTTGCGTGTGGCTCTCTTTTGATTTCATTGTAGATCGCTAACTTTTCATTACTGGAGTCATCAACATATGCTTTATATGCCTCAATGGGATTTCGGTCATTAATTTTCTTCAATACATAACTTATGAAAATTATGGGAATCTATAAAACAATTGAGGAAAGGCTTGGATCGATTCACACAGATCCGGATTATTCGATTAATTTCGACTTGATTACAGCGAAATATTTATCAGAAGTTGCACTGGTTGAACAATAATCGAAGACCATTCAAGAGAAGAAATCAACAGGTCTATCGATAAAAATATAAAATTTAACTTTTAACTACGAAAATTCAGGAGTAATGATGTACAATAATTTTAATCTCAATATTTAGCCTGGCGAAGTTATTGCTTTGGTGGGTGCTTCAGGCACAGGTAAATCTACCTTGCTTAACTTAATAACAAAGCTGAGTGATCCTGAAAGTGGTAATATTTCACTTGATGATATGCCACTTTCATTAATGACTTTTCAAGATATTCAGCACAAAATATCATATGTAACGCAGGAAAACTTTCTTTTCAAGGGGACTTTGGAAGAAAATCTTATCTATGGAAATCATGGATTTGATTGTAGTCCAGAGAATTTGACAAATTGTCTCAAACTTACTAATGCTTATGATTTCACAACTAAAAAAGGTGGTCTAAAAATGCACATATAAACAAAGGGATCAAACCTGTCAGGTGGATAGAAGCAAAGAATTATCATGGCTCGAGCCTTGGTGAAGCACCCCCGACTATTACTGCTCGACTAAGCTACCGCCGGTGTTGACAGCGAGAGTGAAAGAATAATCGTATAAAATCTAAAAAAGTCAAGAAAGAATATGACAACTATTATTATTTCTCATAAATTATAAAACTTTTTACCCATTGTTACGCGAGTTGTCGATCTCAAGAAAGTCAACTGATTATGTTTATATTTAATTAGTGTTGGTTTCAAAATTAGTAGATTATGAAAGTTCAGTTTATCAGTTTTATGTGCCCAAAACAGTGGTCATCTATTTCTGCAGCACGTACAAAATTATTGCAGTTAAGGCATAAAATTTTGCCTTCAGATTCGGTCTGCACTTCTTGCTTAAGTGTATACTTTTTAGCTCCAAAGCTGTTGTAAGAAGCATTCTGGTTGGCTCCTGATGAGGGAAGCTCATATACTATTGATTTTTCTACTTCTTGGTTTTCCAATTTGAAGGGTGACTCGTTGGACATAATGTGAATATATAATGTGAATGAGATAAGATGGTATTTATGTTGGTTATATACTATTTGTAATTAGCTGTTGCTCTCAATTATCTCTCAACGAATGAATGTTGTCCGAGATCTTCGCAATACCGTGACCCACCTCGAAGCAGAAGTGGAGAAAAAGAACCAGCTCATCAAAAAGCAGCAAACGGACTACGAGTCCATCATAGCTAGTTTACAGGCTGAAAACTAAAAGTTAAAAAGTTTGCTGCAGAACGAAAGCCACCGCGAGGAGGAGGAGATCAAATATAATCCACGATATGGGGCATAAACAACAAGTACTTTCCATATGAGGTAGGTAAGAAATAACAGAGCAACATCTCCTGCTCATAGTCTCTTGATTTAGTGAATGAGAATAATTTTCTTAAAAGCTAAATCGCTTAGATCAGCGCAACTTATCAGAAACAAATGTAGTTTTACTCTAAATAAGAGACCAGATAGCTTTTTACTTTGAAAAAATTAAACAGGAGAGCAAGCGTGTAGTCCCAAGTCATTTGGCAGGTCAGCTTCAAATCCTTGGAAGTTGGATGAAGGCATACATTCAGGTTCATGTATCTCTTATTTAGGATTGTGAAGTTGAACGTGAAAAGTATGAAAGAAAACTTCTATAATGCGCCTCAACCCTTTCATTATACTAACAGACAATCCGGTAACAGTAAAGATAAATCGATCGATTAAGATAAGAAAAGAAGTAAATCGATCTGAAATATAAACTGATTTCAAAAGTTTTATTTTGAAAAATTCTCTGATTTTTATACTCTTATATTTTAGTATTATTATAGTGACAATTCATTTATTAATTTGAAAGCCGTTCACGTATAGTCGATCTGTGAATAATGAAGACAGAGGAGAACTTATAGGAAGACCTACTCTCCCGACACGAACGAGAATAATCTGAAATGGATCCGAAGAAGCAACGATATAAAGAATAGTACTTATCACGAAAACACTACCTATTTGGAGATAACCCTATTCAAACTCTATTCTTTACTTGGATCTCTCCTCTCTTGAGATATGGATTTCGCTTTACCCTGGACGAGAAATGTATCCCTCATCTTAAGGATTAAGACAAGCCTAAGCTTGACTTTATTAAGCTTTCTCGGTAGGTTGAAGCCAATGTTCGCACTGATAATATAAGTCGAGAAGGCCTGTCTCTAACGAAAAGCTGCTTTAAAGCTTTTAAAAAGTAATTCATACTGGTGTTTTTTATGTCAATGCTCGTAACGGGCTCCCAAATGTACAGTCCTATCCTAAGCCATGACATAATTGAATACGTTGCCAGATAAGATAGAAAACTGGAAATTGGATTGTTATTTTTTAGTGCAGTAGTCGGGCTCTGCTTAGTTTCGAGCATTGTGCAAACCTTTCTGTGGTACTATTTTGCTGTTCTAGGCTTCAATTTAGCGAACACTCTAAGTCTATTAATATACAACAAAGCACTAAAGCATCCTTTGGTAAGCGAGAAGCAATTTGCTGTTGCCGATATTATAAATTATAGTCAAGTGGACGCGCAAAGATTGACCTATCTTGGATTTCAGCTTGTCTGTTTGATATACACACCCATTCAAATCACAGTCGGCTTCATATTGCTGAACTCATACATTGGACCCAGTTTCCTCGTAGGAATGGGAGTCATGTTTGTTCTTATGCTCTTCACATTGGTTTTCAGCAAAGTTGCAGCCAAAGGAAATGATTAACTGCTCAAAGCAAAAGATGCTAGGATGAAAATAACTGAATAAATTCTTCAAATTATCAAATACATCAAAATTAGTTCACTGGAAAAATACTTTTTTAGAAAGCTTAATACAAAGAGATAATTTTAACTTAAATTCATTAAAAAAGTAAACTTGTGCTATGTGGCTTCAATATTCATTTATTGGTTGTGTCCTCCGATGATAGTTTCCTTTACATTCTTAGTGTTTGTGTCGCTTGGCAATGAGATTACTGCGGCTAAAGCCTTTTTCACAATTATCATATTCAATATTCTGCAATATCCTATCCGTCTACTTCCGAGTGCAATATCATAAATAATTCAAATTTGGTCTTCAGTAAAGAGGATTGAAAAATTCCTCAAGGCCAGCGAAATTAAAAAGGAATGCATTTAAGAATTTCGTGATCAAAAAAATGAGTTAGCTATTTAAATAAAAAATGGAAACTTTATGTGGGGTAAATAAAAATAGAAGTAAGACAAAAAGTAAACAAAATAAATTGGTAAATAAATAAAAAAAGAGAAAGGTTTAACAAAATAGGATTCGAAGACATAAATTAAATCGGTGACTTCTAGCATGGCATAAAGTTAAGATAAGTTAGAATAAAAGATGAAAGAATCATTGCTAAGTTAATCAGAGACAGAATAAAATTAAAAGAAAAAGAAAGCTAAATAAAGCATAGAGTTTGTAAAGGTGTTGCATAATATAAACTTGAAATTTCCATCAAAACAGGTTACAATGATAATCGGCGACATTGGAAGCGGGAAATCAAGTTTACTTTATGCCATTTTAAATGAAATGACTCCAGATCCTGTCAGTGATTCAAAAATATCAATTTATGGGTCGGTTGCTTACTCTGCTCAGAAGGCTTGGATCATGGCAGGTACTTTAAAAGATAACATTACTTTCTGTCAACCCTATGATAAAAACAGGTTTTAGCAGGCAATCTACTACGCTTGTCTAGAAGACGATGTCAAAATTCTCAGCAAAGGGATTGATACTGAGATAGGAGAGAAAGGAGCAAATTTATCAGGTGGTCAAAAAGCCAGAGTTAGTTTAGCTAGAGCCTTATACTCAAATCGTGACATTTACTTGCTAGACGACATCCTCAGTGCTGTTGATGTTCATGTAGGAAACTTCATAATGGAGAAAACAATTCGTGAGTACTTGAAAGGCAAAACAGTAATCATGCCAACCCATGCAGTAAAATACCTTGATCACGCAGACTGTATCGTGATTATGAACAAAGGAAAGGTAGCTGGATATGGGCCTTATCAACATGTTAGCGATTATCCTTAATTTATGGAAATTATGAAAGCAGAGAAGTCTAAGGAAGCAGAGAGAAAGACCTCTAAAGAAGAAGAGAAAATTGTGAATGAATTGAAGCTTGTCAAAGACGCAGTCAAATCTAAGTAGAAAATGCAAAATGAAGAGGGTAAGGAAAATAGCAATCATGTTACAATTACTGATAAAATTGTAGATCAACTGATTATGCCTGAAGATCAAAAAAAAGGAGAAGTTACCCTAAAAATTTATATGGACTATGTAAAACTAAACGGAGGATTGTTATTTTTGTTGTCAGTCATATTCTGTATGAGTGCATGGACATCACTTTCAGTTTACTCTAATATCCAGATTGAAAGGTGGTGTGAGGATGATAGTAAATCCAAAAAATATCTGTATTTGTACTTGGTGTTAGCCATTTCAGCTACTTTCTTTTCTGGGGCTCGAGCTTTCATTTTGATCACATCTGGAATTAGGCAAGGACGTGTTATTCATAAAAAGATGATCAAGTCTCTATTATATGCAAGTATCACGCATTTCTATAACCGAGTACCTATCGGTCGTATTCTAAACAGATTAAGTAAAGACCTTCGTGAAATCGATGAGGCTATAGGATACGTTGTAGGTGGAACTTTTGTCTGCTTCTTCTCTATGTTAGCTGATCTTGTCATGTGTGTTTATGCTTCAACACCCTTTGTGCTTATCCCTATGGCAGTAGTTGGTCTATCCTGTCGATGGTTCCTTAGATACTATCTCAAAAGTCAAAGAGAATGTGTAAGATTGTAGAATGTGTCGAGCTCTCCAATAGTGTCAGGCTTTACCTCAACTATAAACGGAGTGGCAACAATCCGAGCATATGGACTCTCTAGCTAGTTCCTAAATAATCAGATCGATCGTATTGATTTGAATAAGCGGATGAGAATCAGTCGGGAAGCTATGTAAAGCTGGTTTAGTTTAAGGCTAGCTTTACTATCGTTCCTCATTAATCTTTCAGCGTTAGCGTACAGTATCCTCAGTTCAAATGAAAATGCTTCATTAGTTGGCCTCCTCTTAACATATGCCAGTATATTGACAGACGATATTATCGGTTTCTCATTTTCGTTTGCCAACTTAGAACTAAAAATGATTTCAGTTGAAAGAGTAATGACGTTTGCACAGCTTGAGCCAGAGCCAGGGTACATCGAATACTGTAAGGGCTGGAGAACCAAAGAAGAAGGAGCTAATACTAATGCAATTACATCAGGAGTTATTTAGTTCAGAAACTACTCCACCAGATATAGAGATGGGCTTCCACTTGTACTTAAAAATATTAGCTTGAAAATATAGCAGGGCCAAAAGGTCGGAGTTGTTGGCAGAACAGGCGCAGGAAAGTCAACATTTATTAATTGCTTGTTGAGGATACTAGACCCAGCAGAAGGATAAATTTTGATTGATGGCAAGGCAATAACTAATTATCCTTTGAAAGACTTACGAGCATGCATAACTATGATCGAGCAATAGCCAACACTCATTAACGGGAGCTTCAAGTAGAATTTAGATCCTTCTAATATGTACAGCGACGAGCGAATCACTGAAGTACTCAAGGAGTGTAATCTTATCGAGCTGGTAGAAGCCAAGGGAGGAATTGACGCTAAAATTACTAATGATAACTTATCTGTCGGAGAAAAGCAGCTGCTGTGCATCTGCAGAGCTTTCTTAAAGAAGAGTCGAGTTATTCTAATTGATGAAGCCACTGCCAACATCGATGTTAAAAATGATAATATGATCCAGGAAGTGATTGCCAAAGTTTTTAAAGACAGCACTGTAATTACTATCGCTCACCGTCTGTCAACACTTAAAAACAGCGACCAAATTCTCGTCTTGAGCGAAGGAAAAGTTGCCGAGTGGGGTGATGCAGTCTAGCTCAAAAACAAGCCGGGTGGAGTGTATAAGAAAATGTGTGATGAAAATGATAGTGCCTATCTAATTTGAATGTAAAAATATAGAGTATAAATCAATCGTAAGTGGTCTTTAGCATAAAATTAGGATCTTTAGCATACTTGGCTTCAAACTTCTGAAGCCACTTATCGAGAAAATTAGCAGGGATGACAATATATTCTCCATCGACGCCGTTGACGAGTAAATTGCTTTTGTTGTAACTCATCATATAATTGTACAAGTTGTTAGCGACAAGCTTTGTGTACTCTTTCTTGCCATCACTGGCTACTACAAGATCTTTCAATTATTCGAACGTTTGCACTTTGATACACAGTTTGACTGAAGGCAGATTCGAAATTTCAGGCCGTAGTGGGAATCCGGTTGAGAAAATATCAGAGGCTCGATTGTTCGACACTGCTCCTAGAAATTGTAGCTCAGAGTAGGGAGGTGGCGAATAATGCAGACTTAGGGCAACATTATCAGGTAGAACAGAAGTCAGAGTTAGACATACATTGTGAATCAAGCCAGGGTTCATGATATCGACGTGGTAAATGCCATTGTCACACTGGAAGTTGATGATTGGAGCCGATCCTGGAATGATCACAGTAAAGGGTAGAGATGACATAGGAAGTATAAATTATTATATTAAAAATTCGTCTTTAATGTTGGTTCCAGAAAATTCCAGACTCTATTAATTGCCAAAACGGTCAATATTAAATGATAGTATAATTTGCATAATGGACTGATAAAGGTATTAATTTCTATTTTAATTAGAACATTCCAAAGATGAAGGCCTTTTGTCTAGCATTAGATAATGAACTGCCATATTTTCGATATCAGCTCAATTCTAATTTCGGCATGGAGTTCAGTAATGGTGAATTGACATGCTCGCTGAACTCTAAGAGTGATTAAAGCATCTTGAAGGGTCATACATATAATCGAGATTCCTTTTCTCATGAAATTTCATTTGAATAAGTAAAAAATCCTCAAATAAGGAGCAAATATTTTAAATAAAGTTCCTATAATTATAAGGTCAAATGTTGTGGATGTTTATAGACATTCAAAAGCTTTATTCAAGTGAGTAATAAAAACGATGTATAGATCTTGGCTTAAGTATTAAAAATTCAAAGTTTAGATGAAACACTTATTCAATTTTATCGTAAATTGTGTCAGTACAATAGGAGTCGGCCTCAAAAATTCTATAAAAATCAAAATGCAATTTCTACTTAAAAGACAACAAATAAATATTTGATATTTGCACTTGTTTGTTTAAAATGTTCAAATTTCAGTCTTTTAGTAAATACTGACAATTTTGAAGTTTTAAACTCGACAATACTGGCTTAAACTGCTTTGAATATTTATCGTGAGCATTTTGCCAAACAAAATCAAATATCATATTAAAAATTGCAACTATTGCTAAAGAACACAAACGACTATACAGAGGATGAGCAGTAATTACTATTATTAAATATATTTAAAAAATTAAAGTATTAAAAATAAGTATAAGATCTAAACAAAAATAATTCACACAGTATTGAACAATAAATTTCAAAAAAATAAAATGCAAAATGTTATGGTGGTTTAGATATAAAAACTAACCAGTTAAGTAGTAATAAAAATAGTGTTTTGAGCCTCAACTCAAAATTAGATACCAGCTCACAAGCGTATTATAAATTAAATAGCCAGAAACGTGCAAATAGAACTTCTGAAGATAGAAGCTATAATATTAATCTTCTGAATCAAACACATTATAGATAAAAGTCTGCTAATGATTGCTGTAATTTAACATACACGTCTAATTAATCGAATCTCTATTAACATACCGGGCGAAGAAGTTTAAGAAAAATGGAAACTAGTTAGAAAAAAGACATGAAGAAGTTAATAACGTAAAGTACATGCTCCACTTAAAAGAAGCCGAAAAGAGAAAGCTAAGGTCGACCAAGTCGCATAAAATCCAAAGCTAAAAAGCAAAATTAAAGTCTGTTGCGAAACATCCACTCATAGAAAGAGAATATTCCTTTTAAAAAACTTGAAATCATCAGAAATAAAGTTGAACAAGTGTACCAAAGAGATAATACTATAAATAATAAACGAAATAAAGATGTTTGGACAGATGTTGATGATATTTGTCAATAAATAAAAATTAGTCATTTAGTTGTTCAAAATAACAAGACTTAAAGTCTTTTTAATCAAAATAGTAATAGTTTAACAACATTATGTCTGAAAAATGAGTCAATTTATTAAACACATTTTAGTAAAGAAAATCTTGAATTACTTTGGTCTCGCCTTTAAGCAGAATTGTTTAACGGAGTTACTTTTATTGAAAAATCAATTGACAGAATAAGAGAACTATGCATATCTAATAATATATCTGCATTAAAGCCACTTTATTTGTTATATAAAAAATACTTTTACATGCGCACAACACTTCTAGCTGATCTACAAAACGCAAATGAGTTAAAATTATTGTCATTATCTTCAAGCGAGCTTAATAATTTTATTAATAGTGTATTTTATGGTCAGAAAATTCAGAAAATATCTTAGTAAAACATGGATATTCTGAAAAATGTTGAAAAGTTATATAAAACAATTGAGGACTAGAGTGAAACTTAGTTGAATATCGCTTATCAAGTTATCTCAAATGACGAAATTGCTTATAATTTATTTTATGAGGAAATGATAAGAATAAATGTAGTAAATTTCATCAGATTGTATGATAAAATTAAAAGAAATATTATAAAAGAGAGAGAAGTTGTAAAGGATTATGGAAGGATAATTTTAATTTGCTCAGTAGATTAAATGGAGGATAGTAATCAAATAGTTATACAAGAATGGATCAGATCATAACAGTGCATTGATAATATAAAAGATAGTATACTAAAACTAGAGCTAATGATAGATGGGAACCAAAACAACATGTGATTTCAATATTAATAACAATAATGCCCTTATTTATACAATCAAATTCAATTAATCATTCAACACTAATCATCGGTTATTTTGTATTGCTTGAGAAGTGCCTCAAATCTTTATAAGTTAACTTCTATTTCCATTAAGTTTAGCTCTGCTACTTGATTGAACTTAGGGCCAATTTGCGTTTCTAATTGTTTTAACTTTTAACTTAGCTTTTACTTCATAGCTTCCATCACACTTATCTACACTTTAATAATTATAAACAAATAGAATATAAGTAGTAAGTAAATTCTATATGTTGTGTTTATGTATGCTCGCTAATTTTCAGTAACTGTATCTCTAGATCACTGACTAAAGAAAAGCATATCTTCTATTAGTTTCTTGATCAGAATCGACTCAAGTCTTATCTAGGCGAAGAAACTTTCATGATGGTCCTGCAGCTTAGTCTCAATTATAACTTGAGTCCCTGTCTGCATAATCAGCTCATCATGTATAATGAGTTGATGTGAGAATAAATAATATTATAGTATATTATACCCTATTTAATAATAACAGAATGAACAAAGAAAAACTCATCGGCATGATAATAAAGAAGGAGACCTACAAAGACACTAAGCCTGTGCAGGGCGACATCCTTCGTAAAAAATAGTAAGTAATTTATAAAGTAGAGAGGCCGTCAATGTTTCGATCGCAGCAATAAATCAAATCCTCAAAGACGACTACAATGCGTAGGCCAAGCTTTACGCCGTGAGAGTACAATTGTATTACATCCTTAGTATCTAAAAGACTGCTTCGAGAAGGGTAACGAGCAGTTCATCGCCAAAGTGGAATCGAAAATCCTCCCTATCCTTGTCAAAATGGTGAAAGATTCTGAAAGTGAAACTGAAATTGTCAAATATGCGGGCTCGTATACACGATCAGCTGATTTATAGCAATTCAAGTCGATTGTTTCAAGTCTCTTTACCATGAGCAGAGAGTGCATTTAAAAATGGGCAACCTGGATTCCAAGTCCCTCTAGACAATTCATAACAGCTCAGAGAGATGTCGCCAAGCTTAAGAAAAATCCTTGGCACTAGGGATTTTCTTATTTTAGGCAAGAAAACTAAACACTCTTCAAAGAAAATTGTGAGAAGAATGGATTTATAATTAAGAATGATCAAAAACTAGCGGCATCTAAGCAATAGTTGCAAAAATAGTAGAAAATAAATCGAGTATAACAGAAATAGCATTAATAGTCTAATCTTCCGTCTCAGCTTGAACTTGCTAAGGAGAAGTACAGATCAATGTCTAAAATTACAGCTATTCTGGATCATACAAGGTCAAAAATAAAATTAAACCAAGTGTTTAGAGATAAATAAATGTCTGAAAATGAGGCAAAATTTAATGCAGCAGTCAACTAATATATTGAAGAAGCTAGTCAATTTGATGAGCATTATTTGGAGAACAAAATCGATGAGTTTTAGAAATTAAAGAATGATAACTTAAAAATTCAAGAGGAAATTATTAAATCACAATCTGTATTCCAACAAACTAAAAACTAAATCAAAAAATAAAAGAATAAATAAGATGTGAAGGTATAGGTTAGCACACAAAAAATAGGCAAATAGCAACAAAATGTTGATCCATCAAAAGCTGCAAATAGCCAAAGTTTAGCAATAAATAAAAAACAAGAAAGTGTATAAAGTAAAGTAAATTAAAATAATCGAAATGAAAACAATTCTAAAATGACTATGCAAACAACTTAAACTCCAAAAATCGTTGTGATAGCACCAAAAACAAATGAAGTTGAAAGTAAAATAAAGATCAACGATAATAATAAATAGAAATAAATGATTAAACCAAATGGTATCTCAAACAAAAAACAAGCGAAAAGCAATATTGCTCAGGAGTCAAATAAAAATGAAATAATATAAGAAAGAGTCAACTTTTAGCAATCAGATTCTGAGGACATGATTGAGTCACTGAAAAATGTAAAATAGCAAAAAGGAAAGCCAAATTCTCAAAAATCATAAAAAAATACAGCTAAGTTTCTCACAGAATAGTAGTTCACCTTAACTGCTCCTGAAACAAAAGCAAATGATATGAAAAAATAATAAAGATCTAATGGTTCATCCATAGCATAGATTCAACCAATGCGATCATTTCAAGAAGTCTTAAATATAAATAACTCAGGAATCAAACATGAAAAAGAGCACAGCATAAAACAAAAGAGTCCATTAGTTTCGAATATGAGTTTACAACAACCAAGCTCGACAATGCCTATGCAAAAAGTAGTATACCCGAACAATACTGACTCAAACAAATATAAATAAGAATATTTGAATAGAGCGACTAAAAATTATGAAGTGGAGACTAGTATCCTTTAAAACAAGATTGCCAACCTTTAGAAATAAATAGAGGTGATGCGACGAAAGTAAGCTCAATCGGTGATTGCAGCGACCTCTCGAGTTGATTTCAGAGAACTTGACTTCCTTAAGAAAAAATTAGAGAATTAGTAAGCTTTAAAATTAAAAATGCAACAAGAAATAGTTCAACTAAGGTAATAAATTAAAACAGCAAATGCTAATTTTGCCAAATCTAAGCAATAGCAATGGAACACAAATGAAAATCAATTCATAAATAAAGTCAATAGTAACTTAAGCCCTCAGCAGTCTGATATAAGCAAATCATCGTATAAATTGAAGAAAATTAGTCCCAAGATAAACACAGATGACGATTTGAGTGATAAGTTTTCAGTCAGTTGTAGCCGAGTTCAACCAAATATTCTTCCTATTTAATAGCCAGTTAATGTAAATGGTTTTTCAGCACGAATAGATGAAGACTACAATAATAACTTGACCCACTTTTAGAAAATCAGCTCATGGCTTAATGAAAAAAATCAGATTCTTTTTAGACTTTGTGTACTAGGAGCAAGCGGACAGTTTTATCAAAGCTAGAGTATTTCTCTATATAAAATGCAGCATCTCTTCACCGAAAATGACGCTAGCTTTCTTAAAATGACTATATCCCTGCACTTTAACAGATTGCAGCCCTCTGCTCCTCGCGTGTCGTATAAGAACATTGCGGAAGTCGATTTCTGGACTAAACCTGTAAATGGGATAGACAGAGTGTTCTCTCAAGAGACGATAGGTCGACTGTGCCTAGTCCCTATGAAAATAATGAAGTCGACAGTATATTTTGATGAAAATACTCACAATTGTACATTTTTAATGCCGTTTCTATTCTACAATTTCCTACAACCGCAGGACTTTGACTCCGACCAGTTCGGATCAATTATAGATTTAAAGCATAATCAGGTTGTGAAGTCCAAAATATTCTACCTGGTAATTTTGAGATAATTTAGGATAAGAACATCGCGCATACAGCCATCGACCTGAGCAAGATCTTCAAAAACTCGATTTTAAGTAACCAATATCTGGAGATGTGTCTGAGATAGGAGACCGAGGACAAGGTCTACATGGTGCAGATCGAGCTGCTCAAGAACCAGAGAGCTGTGGTCCGGATACTGCCAATCCCGTACAATTCCTAAATGCTCTTAAAAGCCAAGGAGCTGGTCGGTAATCTAACTTTCCTGCTCTCGAGTTCGAGTGACTGACTTATATAAATACTTAATTTTTAATTACACTAAAATGCTTCCATTGAGATGAGATGATATTATAATAAGCCAAATAGGAAAGAAGTCGTGGAATATTTAAGTTAGGGACAAACATGATTTGATGGAGCTGATTAGCCGGCAATAACATTATTGATGAAAAGGAACAATTCTAGAATAATATTTAATGTTTCGTATGCTCTTTCAGGTGCACTCAGTGCATGTTAAACTACGAGCATAGGTCGAAATTCAAGTGCTGATCAAAAAAGAGCACGAGAGCTTTGTGATCCCGCACCGGGCCAAGCTAGTCAATGGTGTGGCAAGTCTGAATGCCAATGCCGAGTTCTATATCTCTAAGGCAAGTCCCAGCTTCGAGGTGATCGCAATGATCTTGTACAGCGGAGGTAAAAAATTCGGAGGCTCTTGCCATATGGATTTAACCGACTGGTAATAA
>APMI01005264.1_pt1 | contig 17242 bp, 9 predicted proteins | sample 667938 | NCBI WGS metagenome assembly APMI01 (sample SAMN01084076, study PRJNA167559) | wastewater metagenome | biome: Wastewater | place: Denmark: Ejby Moelle, Odense | collected 2011-11-28 | reverse complement strand
TTAGACCTTTCGTCATTGGGAGAACAAATAGAACAAGCAGAAGACCAAATAGAAAATAAAGAAAAAACAAATTAAGGCAACATAAGAAAAAACAATAAATCTTTGTGAGTCTAAAAAGAGACAAGCAGAAGTTGAGAAAAATGGCTTAATTTATGGATATGTCATAATCAATATAGATGAAGTTAATCTCAAATTAAGACGACGATGATCGAAGTGAAGCGCCTTGTCGTCATAGAAGAATTCGCACAGTTAGGTAGCCTCGATCTGCTCGAAAAAGAAATTAAGTCAAATAAAATTAATCAATCCGGTTCAATCGAATGGATGAGTAATCATTTATTGTGTCTGATGAAGACTTTGAATAAGAGTAGAATCAGCACAATTAAATAAAAAAGAAAGATAAGCTTAAAAACAAGCTAAGAAAAATGCACATCCTATCTGATTAATAAATAGATGAACAAAACCGATATTAAATGGGCTCAATAGACAATCAATAGGTATTTAACGAGTCAATTAAAAACATAGACATTAAAGTTATAAAATTTCCAACATCAACTGCATAATTTATCGAATAGATTCCATAACTTCATTCATCTCATTGGCTTGCATTGATTAATTCGTTTTCTAATTCTGACAAGTAAGCATTCGGTCTTATCAGAGATATCGTTAAAAATAAGTAAGATCTTTCATTTGAATAGTTTGCGAAAATCATAGTAATGGGCAACACAGATTTCCTACAAAAGTATGTTGACAGATATATTCGAGGTATATTGCTTTACAAAATGGTAAAGGTATTAGCTACCATAATAAACGAAGTCATAAATATTTTATACACTGTTACTGGCTAATAGGCTTCATCACAAGGACTTTTAAAACATTGCAAGTCAATTATATTTCTGTGCAATGCAGCAAACACAAATCAATAATTTGATAAAATTCATGCATTGGTTAAAAATTCAATGAATAGCATCTATGAAGACTTACGAGGCAGTTCAACAATAACTCAATCAATGATTTATCTTTAGAAGCCTAAGTAAGTTATAAGCAAGGAAGCTAATGTCAGGTTAAAGGATGATTAATTTGTTCAATCGGTTATTATTGCTTTGGAAGTGCTCAAGCACGGATTTTTATGTAAGATATTCCCTAGTGAGACACATTCAATGGATCAATAAACTGAACGAAGCATAGTCCAGAGAGTGGAGCTTAACCCTTCATTTCTGGTACAGATTTGCAAGGTTTACTCCTGCTATGATGTGCCTATTAACCAGCAGAACTAATTTTAGCGATTGATCTCGCTTACTTCAAAATTGAACCTGTCTTTAGTTTCGGGAGACTTTCTATGTGAGTACGTGATTTGTCTCATCAGAATGTTAGTGGCGCAAAAGAAAAAAGTACCCCTACATTGTTTTAGGAAAAGCAATTCAACATAAAGCCCCTCCTGAGCCGCATCGTCAGGAATGATCTTCTGAAGCGATGCAGAGAAATGAAGACATAAGCCCATCTAATGATTGGACTCAAGACATTTGAAACTTTGTTATAGTTTCAATAGTTTCATATTGAGCTCACTGCGAATGAGGTGATCAACTTAATGAAATAAATTGACATCAGTCAGAAATATGAGAAATAGTTTTTACTAACTGTTCTTAAGCTGCTAGTGCAGTGTTATGGTATCAAATCTCAAGAGAGTATGATACAGATCGACGATGTTGTCACCATGTTGGATAGGGGTGAGTTGAGAAAAAAGACGGCAGAAATATAAAAACAGTTATCTGAATTTTTGCGCGTTTTTTGCTTTAAATATTCAGAAAGCGCGGACAGGATGGTTGTCTTTCAATAGTTAAAACTAAAAAAATACGAGTAAATCATAAAAGCATTTATCTCGTCGTTCATTCAAAATAAATAATATTGCTGTGACTAATTTCATTTTACGTTTAGTCTTTAATTGATAATCGAGCACATATGGACGCTTATAGGCAAGCTTAAAAGAGATGACACTTTCTCTTTATAACTGAGTCAAATTGTGCGTATCAAAATATTACAGTATCATGATGTTATTTAGAAACTACAGAGTAGACTTGAAATCAGACCTCTGCAGGTTATGGAAGAGCAGAAGTGCGAGTCAGACTCTGACTAAATTGCTGATTTCTTTTTCACCAAACAAATCAAATAAACATAAATTAAAAAATTACAGAGCATACGAGCTAATAAAATAGCTAGAAGTTTTGTGAGTGCAATTGGAAAGTTGATGCAAAAGATGAAGATTAGTTAAAAGATTGATAGATAATTTCTCAGCTTTCAATCTATGAAAGATACTCGTTAAAGCGTAAAATTATTTTGATATAGGTGCACTATTAGACATATGGCTGCATGATCGCCCTAAGCTTGATGTCCGAATAAAATTTGTCACCACTATAAAACATGGTAGTGACACAAATCAAAATTCACAGTCTATAAATTAAAATATAGAAAACATGCAAGCCTTATCAACTCACCAACAAATTAGTATTGTCGTTCTTGAATGGATTTTTTAAGTCATTGCGAATGTTGCCACAATCAGAAATTGATCAGCAGCTGAATAAATGTGGGTTAGCTTTCAAGTAAAGTGTTTTGGATATTCTGTTCATGAGCTTAACATGCGATAGTGATCGAGAGACTGTCTCAATGTGTCAACAATTCTTCTCATTTGAAAGAATTTAGCATATACTAACTTTCTTTTATCAGCTGAACTCTGATCGTAAAAATTCAAAAACTGCATATCCAGACATCGATATTATGCTGAGAATTGTGGCTTAAAATGCACATAAGATAAACAGATTGAAGCTTGAAAAGATGATGGTTAAATTCGGCAATAAATATAATAAAGTACTCATTGACCTTTTCGGACAGTGTCAAGGGCTTTAATGGAAAAAAATGAAATAAAGAATTTCCTTATCGCTGCTTAAGATTTTTATCTTCTTGCTACGTGTTGATGCAAGCTAAACTGTTTTAAAATAATATAAGCCGTATTTCGCCATAACTGACTACAAATCTGCAGGAAAAACAAATAGTATGTTAAAATAGATCGACAGCCGCGACTCGATTAATACAGTATGCATTATTGAACTATTTCGGCTCATTAAAGACAAGAGAAAGGAAAGTTTGATAAAAACTGTACACCAGTATTTCAACTATATTGTGCACAATGACATTTAATAGTTTCATCATGCCCACTCGTCAGACTCAAGGAAGCAAGTTTTTGAAAGAACATAAATAATGCTTAGTGTATTGTGGGTTGAAGCTGGCAAACAAAAAATGACGGATTACTTTTGTTTATAGGCTGTTGAGCAACTTTTAGTCAGCTTGTTGTGTCAATCATTTCTAACAAATAATTCGAGTGAAGGTTTAACTGCTGTGACTTTATTTTTTAATTTATTCGCAAAATACCCAACTTTCTCTGATTCTTATATGAGAGTCTTAAAAAATCATCATGCTAAAATAGATATGATATTGAAGCAACAAAATAATTCTAGCGTATAAGAAGCAATTAAACAATATGTTGTTAACAAAAACTGTAACTTTGAATAACTTCACTCAATACTGTGGTACCGCAGTCAGCAAAATTTTATTGATAGAAAGCCAACACGCATAATAGAGCAAATAATTTAGCAGAGTATTTTGTATCTTAACACTTAATCAATTTAAAAAGATGAAATTGTTGAAAGGTTTAAACAGCTCAAACATAATTTGAAATATAATTAGGAAGCCAAGACGTCCATATTTGAACAAATAATATAAAACTCCAATAAAAGCAATACAATTTCCAATACTCAGTATCGTGCGTGAAATACTATATTGATATTATCAGTTATTATTTGTGTGACTTTTGCTCTCCTCATATTTAGATAACATTTTGAAGTAACATATTACAAATTTTATGTTTGGCCATCGCTTTCTTTCATAGGGTGCCTACGGACTATATTATTCATCATTTTTTAATATTTATTTAAGTGATTAGCTCATTCTAATTCTGCCTACAATAATTTTAAGCTTATTGATTGCATGCATATGTTTAGCAATGATTTCTGCATTGCTTTGCAACAAAACGCTAACAAAATAGTTTCGACCCTCATCACTTAAATTCAATCGTTGCTTCTCAGGCTGGTAACTGAGACTAACATGTTGAAGTATTTTTTGATAGTCTTCTAGCACATGTGTCTATAATTCTAGATCATATATTCTCGTATAGCAGTCCATTTAAGTTGTCAAATGTTTATACTGCTGCTTACTATTTATTAATTTTCTACGGAGATAAGCCATTAGCTAATAACAGATGTTATCTATCTTAAGTCGAAATTATATGCTCAACTCCTGCAAACTACATCTTTAATTGCCAATTCTAATTTTCTACAACCAGTCTTTTTCGGTTAAAAACTTAGCCAGTATCATCTTTCCTGTTTTCTTATTAACATTTGCGCTCCATAATCTGAAGGCAACACTGTCATACTTATTGGGAGCATGGGTGAAGCCATACCAGATAAGTAAGAATTTATTGCTGCGGCGACCATAACTGTTGAAAATTTGTTCACCCTACTCTATATTAGTATGAGCGGAAACCACGAAATATGACTAATCTTCACTCATTGCATCCCACCAGTTAAATTTTGTATCTTAGTCAAACTCTCGATTCACTTTTGGTACTGACTTGTGTAAATTAGTACTAAACTGTTGCTTTACTGATTTATTTAACTGTAAAATCTCCATTTGTTATTTTGATCCATCTGTTTAATCCTCGCTGTCGTTGTCTTCAGAATTAGATGAGTCACACAAGTCAAAATCATAATTCTATTTGTATTGCTCGTATTGAATCAAATCCACAAGATTGATTTACTTTGGTAAAATTGATTATTTTTGTAATTTTTAACTTAAAGATGAATGTGTTTCAATCAATTGTTCAATTTTTGTCAGATATTAATTGTTATTACGTTTTTATTAAATTCCTAGAAGAGTTAAATCCAACTATTATTTCTTGCTAACATATTAGGAAGAGAATTATGAATTATTTTTGCCCTCTAGTGTCCGATTAAGCACATAATGGTAGACTCCATTGCTGCTATGATTAAGAAAGTCAGCATACGGCACTAACATTGTATCAGGTAACCCCCATCCGAAGCATCGAGTTGTCACTAACTGAAAGCATTCCATAAATAGTGACCACTCGATAGGATGCTCAAATATCTAAGGGTTGTTAACTGAAATTCTATGGAACTATTTAAACGTCGCGGGTAGTTACTTTTTCAATTCCTCAACAAACTATGCACTTATGTACGGATCTTATATTGATTCAATTTCATCGACTGGCCATGATATAATAGTCTCAGCTTTACCGATTGCTTGCAAATATGGGAAATAAAAGGACTATTGTCCCAGCATTTTTTGCCATATTATAAATAGTATAATGATGTTGAATTAGTTTTCTTCGCATTTTTCACAATTCAGCACATCTTATCTCTCAATTATGGGACCTAAAACTGTAGATTTTATTTTAGCCACTGTGATAATTATTTTTTTAGGCACTGCGAGAATCACTTCATTTTTATTTATTCTCTATTTAGCCTGCAAACCTAAGTAATTGGTAGGGCCAAACCTTGCGGGAAAATTAATTTTCTTAACCAATCCTCCGTTTTAGAAGAACCATTTCTTAAACAAATCATAATCTTGTTAACACTGCATTGTTTAGTAATAAATCAATGTCGAGTATGATTATTTGATAATCTGAGTTTGAAGATCTAGATCTAGCTATTATTATGTTTAGTATAAAATTAGATCATAAAATTATTAATGAGAAGCCTCAGCTTGGCCGATGCAAGAAATACAATAGACGTTTCCTCAGACAAACTCGAATTACACGAAATGAGCACAACTTTCCAAAGTGCAGCCACAATTGACGTTGAGACATCAATTCGAAACAAAATAAAGACCTTTACTAATTGGAACTACAGGACTGCATTAACCCGCAAGCGAAAACAACAAGACAATGTTGAAATTTAAGACATATTTCGAGAGCGATCACCAACCAGTTCAAATAGCTTGTATAAGAACATCATAAGTGCCATTATGGAAAAAGCTAAAGATCAAAATAGACGAAAAAGTAAAAAAGAAGTCAAAGTTGAAGAATTAGAAGGAGTAAAAACATAGAGGAGGGAAAGATTTAAAAAAATGCAAAACCCTAGTCACATTATCCAATACTACATTTCAAAATAAGGTTATACTCCAAACCCTGAAGAAAATCTTTTATTAGGAAGAATAATATAACTGCGCCAGAAAATAGATGTGATCCAACCATTCGATTTAGATATCGCACTTGAACGTAGAAATTGAATAATTTAGATATTTACAAAACTATGAACATTGCAGTGGACTTAAATCAAACTAAGTTCTTGATATTGATTATCATGATGGCCGGTGAAGTCTGCTTTGAAGCAAAATAATTTAAAAGCTCTTTCTTTTTTTACACTCAGGTCATGATTGCTTCCACTTGTACTCGGTCCTGGAGCATAAAGCTTGAGGCACTAACTTACTTGGGTCGAATTTGTATGTAAAACTTTTAGCATGACAAAGGCAAAATTTTCTTTAAAAAGGCTCTTCAGTACGCTTGGAAAATAAGATAGCAATAGGCCTAACTAAAACTTTATGACTACATCGGCTAGTGCTTAAATTTTGAAGGTCAATGCTAGATTGCTCTCTATTTTCATAACAGGTATATTCAGGGCGAAAATGAAAGTCTAGAATCAGCAGTGCGGCGTATCTCATCTTAAATGTTAGCTGAGTATGAGAAAACTCTTGACAATTCTGAAAAGTAAAACCTGAGCGAGCTGTTCTTGTAATACTTGAGGCTACCGATAACAAACTTTGCAATTTATCCACCAACAAAAACTAGCAAATTTTATTAGAACTACAAAGATTAAAGCTCACCGCGAAGGAACAGGAGATAAATAAAATTTAACTATAAGGAGTTACCTGATTTAGCAGAACAAATAAATAAATTATTGAGTTAGTCCAACGAGTTCACTACGGAAATTCCAAATCCAGACCTTCATCGAAATTTCGTGGCTTCTTAGAAGTATGGAAAGCACAAAAAGACAGTATAGTTCACTCAAAGCAACGACTTTCACAAAATTGTAGGAATCAAAATAAAAGAAATAGACAGGTCGATTTTGAAGCTACCAATTGAAGTGAAAGCAGCCAAAATTTTATCATAGAAAGCCAATCCTCATTGGTGGGAAGATATCAAGTACAGGGCAAGAAAAGAGAGAAATCACAAATTGGGAAGCATCAGGAATAAAGTAGAGAAAATGCATCTAGGGTATTCAAAATATCCTTAGTAACGCAGGAAGTCTCTCTCATACCGGGCATAAAAAATAAACCAATCGTTTAATAAGACCATCCTGAATTGGATTGATCCTCCGAAAAAACAATGACAAATCCGATTTTCAGCATAATTATGTATTATTTATTCGGCATGTATAGTTATTCTAACAGTTAATTGTAACTTAGATTTGATCATTATTTGATTTACTTCTAAAAAATTTAAGTCATAATTTAAACCAGAGAGGATGATCAGCTCAGTTGTTTTCATCAACATCAAAGGCTAAATTTTGATATACAGAACATTCAAGGACGATGTACTTAGGTCCTAAATCCAAAATTACTGCGCCCAAATAGTGGCCACCAAGGAATACCGTGACAATCCTGTTTTGCTCCTCAATGGAGTATCTTATATCAACGTGCCCTACAAGGACCTCGTATTATTGGCAACCACAAAGACAAACATCAACTGTGCAATGGCCATACAGTTCTTATATCACTTGATATTTATATGCAAGGCATACTTCGGAGGAGAAATTAGTGAAGCCGAAGTCAAGAAGAAGTTCTCACTCATCTACTAAATTTTGGATTAAGTCATGGACTACGGATGTCCTCAAACAACTGACCCATCTCTTCTTAAAAATTACATCCAAGAAGGTGGTTTCAATGACGAACTTCTTAAAGACTTGAAGAAACTAAAGCAGCTTACTTCTCAAGCCACGGGTGTCACTTCTTGGAGACCAGAAGGCATAGTTCATAAAAAAAATGAAATATATATTGATGTGATATAGGATGTAAATGTTATCTTCTCGGCCAAAGGAACCATATTAAGGGCAGATGTGTCTGGTGTTATAAAACTCAAGTGTCTATTAAGCGGCATGCCTGAATGCAAGCTTGGAATGAACGACAAGTTATTGATGGAGAAAGAACCTACTAAAGCAGGCGTCACCGCCACTGACAAAGGAATAACTATTGATGATATGAAATTCCATCAATGTGTGAAGTTACCTAAATTTGACAAATAAAGATCCATTACTTTTATCCCTCCAGATGGTTCATTTTAGCTTATGACTTACAGAATTACCCAAAACATAAATTTACCTTTTAAAATTATGCCCGTCTATAACGAGGTGAGCCACAACAAGCTAGACATCAGAGTGAAAGTCAAATCTATTTTCGACAAGAACCTCAATGCTAATAATGTTGTCATCAAAATACCTTGCCCCAAATCCACTGCATCAGTCAATACTAATTCCTTGGTAGGCAGAGCTAAGTATGAACCTGAAAATGGTGCTATAATGTGGAGAATTAAAAAATTCCAAGGCGACTTCTAATGCTTCCTGCAGTGCTAAGTTCTTTTGAGTTCAAGCTTGAAAGACAAACCATGGGCTAAACCACCAATTTCGTTGTAATTCTCAATCCCTATGTTCACAGCTTCCGGCTTGAGAATTAGATTTCTAAAGGTTTATGAAAAGTCAGGGTATAAGCCAAATAAGCTTCACAAAGCTTTAACAAAAGCAGGAGATTATCAGCATAGGCTATGATTTGATTTAGCAATTATTTTAAGTAAGTTATAATATATCATTTTGCCTTCTCTGTGGGCATTTCCTCTTTAATAATTTTGACAACCTCCTCGATTAGGGACTCGAATTAAATTTTCGAGATCTTTCCATCTCCGTTTACATCAAGTTCTTTAAAGATCTCATTGACGTCGTCATCGGAGGGCTTGAGTACGTGGAAGGAGTCGGTGAGTTTAGTGAGAAGCATACCAAGCTAATGAAATTATATGAAACCTGATTTATCAAAGTCAAAATGTTTGAACGCATCCTTGAGAGCATTGCGTGCTTTCTGCTCAGGTGGTATTTCGCTCATTGCAATTTATATATATTAACTAAGATCTGCAACAATATTGTATAAAACAGATAAAAAGAGAAATGATAATGCTTAGTATTGATGTTAAGAATTGTATTTGTAATCCGACAGCATTTAAATATAACATCAAGCAGACCACATGTTCGAAGCTTCTTACATCAACGGCATATAAATAAAGTGTTGCTAGCACATTCGTAACCCTATCACACTGGTCTGCACAGACTATAAGTGTAATGAGAACCCGTATGTGTGCACATAATGTCGGGTGCTGCAGAAACACTACGGTCATGATTTGAAACTAAAAGAGATGATCCCAGCGGTCACTGAACTAAGTGAATCATTGTCTAGATGCAGGAAACCCATTGAGATGATGTATCAACAAATAATAAGCGATAAACAAAACGACAGCTTCATGAAGTATCAGGAAGAGAGATAGCAGCATTGCAACTCCATTCGAAAGCACATCTAGTCTATCAAATTCCAGATCGAGGAAGAAATGAACAACATCGTAAGGGTCTTTGAGAAGTAAATGGAAAGGTAAAAGCAACTCATGTATGCCGAACTTGAAAAGTATTACTAAACATATAGGGATAAATTCGACTACCTTTCTCGTAAAATAGGACCTATCGCTTCTATCAACAGCACATATAAGTACTATAACAAAAGCAATATTTTGCTTAAGCTACTAGCAGACTCAGATCCCACCAGTTCAATCAAGTGGTTTAATGAACTCAAGCGAGCTGTAAAAGCTGGATAAGTTTTGGCAACAGACCCCAACTCTGAAATTGAGAAGATAAAGAACCTAACTAGCGCTACAAACTAGCTAATGGATAAACTCCCGCGAGTACGAAGCTCCGAGTACGAAACTCAGTTACCAAGGATACTTAACACATCGGCAAAAGAAGCCTTAAGGCAGTTCGTAAAATTCGGATAGATTAGACACCTCCCTTCAACGAGCAGCATGAGTTCAATATCAAGATCATATTCAATGCAGGGTGAACCATTGCATCGCAATCACTCTAATGAAATGTACTGAGATAAGCGGTGCACTATTTATGAAACTGTTATTACTTTCTCAATAATTTATGCCTATCTCTTATCTACCATTGCTATTATATAATTTACTACATGAGAGTGATCCCTTTTGCGAATAAAGACTGTAACTGTGAGTAATGCAGAAAGACTTATTATGAGTGAGCCATTTTTATCAAGCAATAAAATATATAATTGAGAATCAATGGGTTGCGGATCAGGCCAGAAGGAAGCAACAGCTCCTATACGCTTAAAAACAGTCACAGGTAAACTCAAGATAACAATTACTAGTGCTGTCGTGTTCCACAAAGTTAGCATGTTCAAAATGGATCCCTACGTTGTCCTCAAGCTATCTAATCAATCTTTCATCTCCAAAGTAGTTGAGAATGGAGACAAGGAGCCCAATTTCTCAGAGACGTTCTCCTTCTTTGTGAACAGCTGCTACAAGAGTCACGGCAGAAATTTGGAAGTCTCCCTTATGGATCGCAAAAAGGTAGGATCTGACTCTGAAATCGGATTCGGTATTGTAGATTTAGATCCAGTCATAAACTTCAAGAAGCCAAAGGACTAGTTCAGGTGCTTCTTAAACTACGATCGTAAGCAAGCCGGTCTAGTGAATATAATTGCTGAATTTCAATAGTAACCTTCGCAAAATTTGAGCTTCCGCTTCGAAACAGCTTCGATTAGACGTAAAACTAGTACGTTTGGAAATATGAACTGCTGGATTAGAGTCACTATTGGTTAGTAGGTCCTTGAGACATCGAGGCAGCAAGACACCAAATAAATGCCCCCAGTGTGGGTCAAGGAAATCCTTACTTTTAATGTACCAAAGTCTGCAACTACAGCACTAATCGAGGTTCTAGATGACGATATTGAAGTTGGTCGACTTGAAATGGCCACTTAAAAGTTATTATCCAATAACTCTGAGCAGGCATTTAATTAATAGTTTGACTTCAAGAATGAGGTGAACGCAGGCAGTCTTAAATTCCAAACATTGACTGGTATAAATCCCATATTTTCATAAGTAAAGACAGTGCACAAAAAATAGCTGCCAGCAAAGGAGCAACCAAAGAAGGAAGAGCCAAAGAAATAAGAACCCAAAAAAGAGTAACCCAAGAAGGAATAACCTAAGAAATAGTAACCAAAGCATGAAGCTAAAAATTGATTTGCTTTATCGTTATTTAAACTTACGTGCATTTAAGTTTTTGGTAGCTGAATATGGGCGAATTATTTAAAGATTAGACAACTGATTCAAATATCATTCTTTAATGCCTGATTATTTGCATTCTGGCTGTTAGTTTGATTTTGAAAAAATTGGTTCCGGATATTCCATACCTCGTCAAAATGAGGTGCCAAGTTATTATCCTCGTATAAATAATTGGGTTCCTCATGGTGCCCCCAAGTGCAAGAGTAGAATTCGTACATCAGTAACAGTAAACTGAAAGTCAGCATGTATATCATGAACAGTTTTACCCACAAAATGTCAAGGAAGTTTTAATGCAAGTAATCAGCTATGAAAAATATGGGAAAGAGCATGATAATAGCTTTAGCGACCATTCGATTGCACCACACTGCGCATCCCTCCTTTTGGATGATCTACATAGGGAAGGAGTTACCACTAAAAATATATTCAGGAGTGACAGCCAAACCAACATGAATCCATACACGCATACTATCACTAAACACAGGGAGACCTTGTGCCGCAACTAAGGTACTAGTATCATGAGAGCCAGAGCAGCAAAAAATGCAATCAACAAGTGCATATAGTAAAGAACTGAGAATATTTTGAGTAGCGTTTCTCTGCATTTTCTTGGCGGTCTCAGTTGCTCTTGGGTGTCATGATTTTGCATTTTCTTATTATAGATTCTATTTTAAATATAATGGATAGTGACAATCTTATTGTCATAATATCTAGGGACATAAAGTTAGATTCTTATTATAAATATTTTGAATTTAAATGTCTTCGCACTCTCAGTTCAAACGCTACAACATCCTGCAGGAGTTATAGCAGGCTATTAAAAAGAAGACTCAATAGAAGTACAGGTCCAAATCTAAAAACAAGTACATTCTGCTAACCTAGACAATTAGAAGTGCGAGAGATGAAACCAATAAAGTCGCCCACTCAAGAAAAAGTAAGCCCTTACGATCAACAGCCATCCCGTAAAATAACAAACACAAGCAAGGGTGTCAAGTATCCATAGTTTAGGTAAGTTATCTTTAATTCAGAATAAAGAAGCATCACAATAAGAAATTTGATAAGCTAGTTTCTTTGATCAGCTACACTATTACATCGGCTGATAAGGCTCTAAAATATGTCAATCTAACAGTAAATTTTGAAGCTGAATTCGCATACAAGCTTTACGCCTCTGATCGTGAGAACCTGATGAATGAACTCAACGCCATAGTATTATTATATTAAATTCAGAGCGTGCAAGACATCAGTAGCTGTAAGACAGGTCAGGCTTTTAATGCATCTGAGAATTTGCCCAGTCGAACTGCAATTCAGTCCAGTAACAGCCTTGCCATTGGATCTGATAACCACTCGATACGGGGTGAGAATTAGAGACTGAAAAAATAACTACTAATTTTGGAGACAGAGCTTCGGCGTTTGAAGACACATAAATAGAGAGAGTAGCATAATAGCCCTTCGATTAGATCTAAAACCATAAGTGAGTACAGAATTGGGCGTTAGATGTTGAAGCATCAGCTGACTCTAAAAGTCGAATAATGTACGAACCTCCACTCTTTCTTAAAACGGTTGTGCCCCTTCCCTGAAACTTATGAGTATATTAATTTGAAGTAGAAATAAAATAAGCTAAAATAAATGCTTTTGAGTTTAGACACTTTCGAGTATCGTTAAATGGAAACAGCCTCACAGAAGTAATAGTTCGAATCCAATCTATCAAATATTGAAAAGAAGGTACGCAGAATGGAAGATCAGTTAATATCAAGACTAGAATAATCTAAAGTATCCAGCCGCGTTAGTAGTTTAGGAAGTAGAAGAAAAGCTACTTAAGATATATAAAAATAATATTAAAGATTGTGTAAAATTGCATAGAAGAAAATTATTCCTCTCCTCGACGGAAATCCAAATTTGGTATAAACAACTTTAGACGAAATAATATTGAATTATGTTAACTTGAGTACAAAAACAGAGCGAGATTTGAAAGTGACCAACGACCGACTAGCAATATAGCTAAATGAGCTCTCATCATTGTATAATAATTTGTTGCAGGAACATCGGCTGCTGGAACACAGTCAAGGTCAAGCAAGAACGAGTCAAAATGATAGAAACAATGAACGAGTTGCGGCTTTGACTGCAAGTAACAACAAACTGGTCAAGTAGAACGAGCTAATTCGATAAAATCTTTAGTAGATCTACAATCAAATCAAGAGCATATTAGTATCGAGTCATTTGATTACAAATTAGAACCACAACTTTGAAAAATTGGTAGATTAAATCGAGAAAATGGCAGTAGCACACAAAAGCTATGGAAAGGATAAGGAATAATTGGATAAATTTAAATAGTTGTACGTTACTGCTAAGCTGGAAGCCGATAAGATGCGGGCGCATATTTCCAGCATCGAGTAAAATAAAAGTGAAATATAATAATTTTTACAAATTATTCAAAACAAGAACAATGACATGGCAAAAGAAAATAGAGAACTTGAGAAGCAAGTAGTATAGCTCAAATAAGAGAGGATGAGCAGTAGAAAAGCATAAATGTAGAAATAAATTCTTGATAAGAACAATGAGATCCGTGAATACCATCACATCATATACAAACTGGAGTAAAATATTAGCCAACAACAAGTCAAGTTGGACTTCCAGGATAACTAAATAAGTGAACTGAAGTAAGTAATGAACAAACAGAAGACAAGTGAACTCAGCATTATTGAGCACGTCCGATACCTTGAGAACAAGGAGAAGGAACACATGAAATAACTCGAGGATTTGCAGGAGAACCAGCAGAATCATGGTAAGATATATGAATAAGAAATCACCAGACTCAAGAGTCACAATAAGGAGTTGAGCGATTATGTTTCCAAGTACATGGATCAGATTATTAGTCTGCAAAAAGATATACAGTAGCTCAGCAAAAAATACGATACTTAGAAGCTTAGCAAAAACAATAGAATTCGCGAGTTATAAGCAGAAGTCACTCTTTTGAATTAGAAGGAAGATAAAGTAACATCAGTCATCAGTTAACACTAATCTAGATATCAATAGTTGATCAGCGCTAATAACCAATTAAGAAGATAAAAATAATAATTAATTGAGTCCTTGGCAGAAAGAGCAGCTGACTTAGGCAATATAAAAACTGACAGCGAAAACCTATAAGCGAAAACAACAAAACTATAAAGTATTATAAGATAAAAATAGGGAAGCATTTAGTATTTATAGAAAGAAAATAAAAATTTAAAAATGTAAATAAGTAACCATGAAAATAAATAAGGTTTAATTCTATCTGATAAATAAAGTGAAAGAAGAAAAAGATAACAGATGTAAAATAAGTTAAAGAATATTTAAAATGAAGCAATCAAATTGTCTATGAATATTAATGAGTGTCAACGAACTATCTAAGGACTGAAACTATAAAACGAAGGATTAATATCAGATAATTAAAAGATGTTTATTGAAAATTAGACTTTACACGCTAAGTGTGAAAAAATTCAAGCTACTCTAAATGAAACTTAGAATAAAAATAAACAATTGTAGCAATAGATTACATAAAAAGTTCGAAGCTTTACAGAACGAGCTATTAATTATACTAGTGATATAGAAGTTCAGACTTAATAAGATTAAGAGAATAAAAGAAAAATATAGGATCTAATTAGTAATCTTCAGATAAAGAGTGATAAATTGTCTTAAATGGGGCAATAGATTTTAAAAGCTCATGAGTAGCTGAAATAGAATGAAGTTAAAATACAAAACATGAGGTAATAGAATGATAGTATAACAAACATAAAAAACAAACTTGCAGCAGAGCATTCTCGAGGGTCCATTTAACTAACGAAGGTTAGCAATTAATTAGCAATATCACGCATGCAAAACTCAGACAACATAAAGTAAATATAACGACTTACAGCGGAGAATTAAAGACTGCTCCGAGAAAAAGAAGAAGATAAATTGCAATCCAAACCGATGCATTAATCATTCTAAAATTAAAAAGAAGAGCAAGACAAATTAATCGTCGAAAAGCTCACTAAATAAAATTATCATCTTGCAACCTAAATATAAAGCTATAAGACAGATAAGATAAAACTTGAATAATAGCATTTGAGACTGATAAACTGCGTTGACATTTTATAAAAATAAAACACAGGATTAAAGACAAAGTTAAACTCTGCATAAGTGATGCTAGAGAGAAATGAGAACGAGTTGCGTACGAAAAGCTTGGACATGTAAGAAGCCTACAACAGAGCGTCTGATCTATAGTACGAAAACAATCAATTGCAGACAAAAGTTGAGTAGTTGCAAGGTGAAAACAATCAGTTAATTTTATCAGCTGATGATTCCCACAGATGGAAGAAGTAACACGAAGAAGCATAACATAGAGTTAAACAGTTGAACTCATAGAACCAGAAACTGAGAGATGACATCTTAACCTTATAGCAGCAAATCATGTAGAAATAAGAAATATATCGATTTGCGAGTGAGCAAATTGCTAAACTTGAAAACAGACTAGCTACAGAGATCAACAAATCACAGCAAGCAGACAAAAAATTGCAAGAATAATTATTAATCAAACAAGAAGTTGAGAGAGAACTTTAAACAAAAATAGATATCATCAAGTAAATGGAATCAATTCGACTGAATAAAGTTACGGTTGTGAGCACAGAGACGAACACATAATTAAATTAAAACGAATCTGATGATATCAAAACTAATCACCAGATAACATAAAAAAACGATAAGTAGTCGGAATTATAATTGAAAATTACACAATTGGAATAAAATCTGAACAAAAAGAAAATGTAAATAGATTAACTTCTAAACCAAATTAAAAACTTATAGATAAAAGTGGAGAGCACTAAATTCTGTGAGGAACGATGCAGATAGTTAGAACTACAACTGGATCAGGAGCAGCAGAGACAGGCTGAGTATGAGCTAATTCAAAACAGTGTGAAAGAATAGCTGCTTAATAAGGAAAAAGCGTTGGCCGATTTGATTCCTCGTATTGAACAAGTTCAGCAATATGCAGTATAGCTAGAGAAAGCCAATCTGCATATTGAAAAGCTTGAAGGCGAAATTTAGGAACTTAATCTAGGCAAACAAAAAGAATTATAAACCATAAGTGTATAAATAAGCAAGTACAAAGATGCCATCGCAGAAATGGATTCCCAAATTGAGATAAGCAAGCTTCTAACATAAAAATATGCTTAACTTGAGCTAAAATTCCAACAGGAGGAGAAAGAGAAGGTAGCATTAATTCAAGAAAAACTTATTCAATAACAAGAGCATCAACATGTGATGAAGGCTATCCAAGAATAGCTTGATGATAAGATTGAAAAGATAAAACATCTGATGGCAGTTGAGTAAGAAAAAACAAGTAAGTCTCAGCCATAGTCAGAACAATCTAATTCCACTTTGCTGTTAGTCGAAAAACAAGAACACATGATGACTGAGCTGGAGCAGTTGAGGAATGAAAAATAAGACAGCAGTCGATTACTGATAGAGTTGCAGGGAAAGTACTCGAATGTAATCAACAAATTAACGGAAACATAGACCAACTTCAGGGAAGAAAATTAAAAGCTAAAGACTGCGATCGGTGTCAAGAATGATGAAGTAAACAAATTCAAAGAAGAAAAATAAATAGCTAGTAATCAAAACTCAGAACTGGAAGTCAGGATAACATCAATGCTTCGAGAGCATGAACTCCAATCTGCAACAATTTAATAAGAGAGAACCTGGACCAAAAATAAAATGAATGAGTTGGAGTAGTAAAGAGAAAATATTGCTGCAAAGTATGATGATCTTATGATAAAAAGCTTG
>APMI01000801.1_pt1 | contig 17253 bp, 7 predicted proteins | sample 667938 | NCBI WGS metagenome assembly APMI01 (sample SAMN01084076, study PRJNA167559) | wastewater metagenome | biome: Wastewater | place: Denmark: Ejby Moelle, Odense | collected 2011-11-28 | reverse complement strand
CGAAGCCGTCACCCCGGCGGGCAATCTGACCGACAGCGGCCGCATCGCCTTCAGCGACGTCGATCTGGCCGACGGCCACACGGTGCTGCCGACCATCACCGCCTCGAGCGGCGCGCTGGGCAGCCTGAGCGCCAGCGTCACCACACCGGCCAGCGACGTGGACGGCAGCGGTGGCGAGATCACGTGGACCTACAGCGTCGCCGCCAGCGCCATCGACTACCTGAGCGCCGGCGAGCAGAAGATCGAAACCTTCACGCTGAGCCTCGACGACGGGCAGGGCGGCACGGTGGCAACGATGTGCCGGTTGCCCTTGCCGACACGGGTGCAATCCGCGAAGGCGATACCCTCGGCGTGGCGGCCGGGCAGGGTGTGCTGGCGAACGACCGCGATGTGGACGCCAGCGATAACCTGCGCGTCGGGGCGGTTGCAGTCGGTGCGGCAAGTTTGTCCGCCGAAGGCGTTGGCCGGGCGCTGACCGGTACCTACGGCACCCTGACCCTCGCGGCGGACGGCAGCTATGTTTACCGGGTCGATACCGCCGCAGGCCAGGCGCTTCGCGACGGAGAAGCGGCGACCGAGGTATTTTCGTACTCCGTCATCGACGGCCATGGCGGCGTGACAAGCAGCAGCCTGACGCTGGCGCTGACCGGGACTGCCGATCAGCCGGTGATCAGCGGCAGCAACAGCGGTGCCGTCAAGGTCGGCCGCAATCTGGCGACCAGCGGGCAGCTCAGTGCGCGCGACGCCGATGCCGGCGAATCCGGCTTCATGGCCGGAAGCCTTGCCGGGCTTTATGGCAGCCTTGTCATCGACCTTGCCGGCCAATGGACTTATACCGCCGATCCGGCGCTGATTCCGAGCGGCTTCTCGGCCCCCGAGCGCATTGTGGTGAGCACCCTCGACGGCACGCCGGTGGCGATCACCATCAGCGTCAATGGCCCGGATGCGATTCTCGTTGCCGCGGTGTCGCCGATGGCCTCGGGGTCGGTGTTCGGTGCCTCGATGCCGACGCTCATTGGTGGTGGTGGCGTTCAGGAGCAGCAACAGGGCGGCAACGTGAGCGCGACGATGGGCAGCGGACCGGCCGCCGCCACCGAGGCGGGGGCAGGGAGAAGCGCCGGCGTGCCGACGGCTGGGGCTGTCCCTGTCGTGATTGCCGACACCCCGCTGGGCGCGTTGACCGGCTCCTCAGACAGCCCGGTAGCGCCGCCCGCCGTGAGTTTGACCGGCCTGTCCGGTAGTTCGGGCGCTATTGCTGCTCAGCCTCGCGGCGTGCTTGGCAGCAGCGACGAAGGCCGCGGTGCCGTTCTGGGCCTGGGCGTTCCGCCTGTCTTCCAGCAGCCGCCGGTGGTCATTCCGCAAACCATGGGCCTGCGAGTTTTCTACACCGGTGCAGTCCTTGGCGCGGTTTCACCGATGGTGCAGAACATCCGTCTCGCGAACAGCTTGATCAGTGTGCCTAGCGAGATCGACCGGCAGGACGCCAGCACCATCATGGCAATAGACGCTGGCACGACCCAGGCATCGCCGTTGTCGCCCGATACCCCCATGGGGGACACCGCCGGCACGCCGGATTCGGGTCCGACCATTGCACCGCTTTCCGCCGAGCTTCCGGCCCTGCCTCCAGGAATGTTCCCGGTCACCGGGGAAACGACGGCGGCGTTGCTCGACAGCCAGCCTGAATTGCCGGCGGCCGAGGCCGCAATCGATTCGACATCAAGTCTGGCGGTACTCGCTGGTTCGGTGGCTGGCGCCCTGCGCATCCAGTGGAACCTGCCCGATCCCGCCGCAACCCGCAAAGGCCGTCGCGCATCCAGCCGGCGTGCCGCCTGAACCCTTTACAACCCGGAGACATCTTCAATGAGCGACCAAGCCACCGTGCAGAACATCCAGCAACCCCAGGAAGCCCCGGCCCTGGTCTGGGACGACAGTGCAATGCAGACCCACTACGCGAACGTCTGCAACGTGATGGGCACCCGCGAGGAAATGGCGCTGCTGTTCGGCGCCCACCAGACCTGGCAGCAGGACGCCAGGGAAGTGCGCGTGGCCCTGTCCAACCGGATCGTCATGAATCCCTATGCGGCCAAGCGCCTGCATGCGCTGCTCGAAATCGCCCTGAAGGAGTACGAGACGCGCTACGGCGAGCTGAAGCTCTAAGCCCGGCTTCCCTTCCGCGGCGGGCCTGCACTCAAGGGTGACAGGCCCTTTTTTTTTGCGGCACCGCTCAAGTCCGGCCGGTTTGCGACGATTACTGCCCAGGATCTAAACGGAAACCCCTATGCGCGCTGCCGAGAATCACCTGCTGACCGACCCGTGGATCGAGATTGCGCAGCTCGATGACAACGCCGGTTTCGCACCCGCGTGGCTCGACCGGGCGGTGGCCGGGCTGGGAGGGGCCGCTATCGTGCGCGAGGCCGTGCTCGTGCTTGGCACACCCAACGTCGGGCCTTTCCAGGCCCGCGCCCTGTGGCCGGAAAGCCGGCCATGCTCTGCCGAGTTGGCCACCGCCTGTGAGCAGGGGCTGGCCCTGCGTCTGCCGGTGAGCCGCCAGACCGGCGGCGAAGCCGTGTTCGCCCAGCCGGTGATGGTCGGCGATCTGCTGATTGGCGTGGTCGGGCTGCGTTGCCGTCAGGCCGCATTGCCGGCTGCTGCCGCAGACTGGTTGCGCTGGGGGGCGGGCTGGCTGGCCGTGCGCCTTGGCGAGTCTGACCGGGAGGAGCGCAGTGCCCTGCGCGAACGTCTGATGAGCGGGCTCGATCTGCTCATGCTGACGCTCGGCGAAGGGCGTGCCGACGATGCCTGCCAGGCCGTCGCCACCGAGGCGGCGGTGCGTCTGGGGTGTGACCGGGTGAGCATCGGCTTCGCCCGCGGGCGCAACACCATCCGCCTGGCGGCCTTGTCCCATTCGGCCGACTTTGCGCGCCGTCTCGATCTCGTGCAGGCCATCGAGGCCGCCATGACCGAAGCCGCCGATCAGGGGTTGCCGATTGGTCTTGACGACATGGACGGCGACGCCCCCGACGACGCGGACCCGCGTATCCGGCGCGATCACCAGACCCTGTCCCGCGATTTTGGCGCCGGCCGTATCCTGTCTGTTCCTTTTGCGCTGTCGTCCGGTGGGGTTGGTGGGGACGAGGCAGAGCATGGCGTGTTCTGTTTTGAATGGTCGGAGGACAGCCCGGCCGACGATCAGGCGGAGATCCTCGCGGCCGCCCTGCCGGCCATTCTCGGCCATGCACTGGTAATGAAACGCCGGCAGGACAGGCCGGTGGCCCGGCGCTTCATTGACGCGCTGCGGCGTGGCGGACACAAGCTGGTCGGGCCGCGGCATGCCATCCTCAAGCTGGTCACGCTGGTGGGCCTCGCTGCAGTGCTGTTCATGGCGCTGGCGACAGGGGATTTTCGGATTGGCGGCGAGGCTACGGTGGAGGGGCGAGTACGTCGCTTGATCGTCGCGCCCTTCGACGGTTTCGTCGCGTCGGCCCAGGCGCGTGCCGGCCAGGTGGTCAAGGAGGGCGATGTGCTGGCCACGCTTGACGACCGCGACCTGCAGCTCGAAGCATCGCGCTGGTCGAGCCAGCAGGCCCAATTCACGCAGCAGGCCAATGACGCCGAAGCCCAGCGCAACCTGGCCCAGATCCAGATCGCCCGTGCCCAGAGCCAGCAGGCCGAAGCCCAGCGTCAGCAGTCGGAAGCGATGATGGCCAAAGCCCAGGTGCGCGCGCCTTTTGCCGGCCTGATCGTCAGTGGTGATCTGTCGCAGCAGCTTGGCGGCGCGGTGCGCAAGGGGCAGGGCCTGTTCGAGATCGCGCCGCTGGATGCGTATCGCATCGTGCTGGAGATTCCTGAAAGCGACATCGCCCACCTGCGCGTCGGACAGCACGGCGAGCTGGTGCTCACGGCGCTGCCGGACCGGGTCATACCGTTCAAGGTGATGCTCGTCACGTCGGTTGCCCATGCGGCCGATGGGCGCAACCATTTCCGCGTCGAGGCGGCGCCGGAGGTGGCGGTGCCCGACCTGCGCCCGGGCATGCAGGGGGTCGGCAAAGTGACGGTCGGGGAGGCGCATCTGGCGTGGATCTGGACGCGCCGTTTCGCCGACTGGACGAGGTTGCAGGTGTGGTCGTGGCTCGGCGTGTGAGGAGGGGGCAATGACCTCGGCCCTGTTTTCCTCGTCGTGGTACCGGGTGGCGGAGCTCAAGCCGCGCCTGCGCCGTCAGGCCCGGCTGGTTCAGCACACCTATCGCGGCCAGCGCTGGTATGTCATGCAGGATCTGGCCAGCGGCCGGGTGTTGCGCTTCAACCCGGCGGCTTACCGGGTGCTGGCCTTGATGGACGGCGTGCGAACCCTCGATGGCATCTGGCGCAGCGCCTGCCTGACGCTGGCCGATCAGGCCCCGACCCAGGATGAAATCCTCAGCCTGCTGAGTCAGCTCCACCAGGCCAACGTGCTGCTCACCGATCGCAAGCCGGACCTCGAGGAACTGGCCGAGCGCGGTCAGCGCCTGCGTAGCGCAAGGCTCAAGCAGTACATTGCCAACCCACTGTCGCTCAAGCTGCCGCTTTTTGATCCGGACCCGCTGGTCGGTGCTGTTGTCCGCGCCGTGCCGCCTGCCGCGTGGCGCTGGGTGCTGGCTGCGTGGACCTTGCTGATCCTGTTTGGCACCGGCCTGGTGGCAATGCACTGGGGTGAATTGACGGCCGACATCACCGCGCGGGTGTTCACCAGCGAGAACATGTTCATCCTCGCGCTGGTCTATCCGTTGCTCAAGGCTTTTCATGAATTCGGCCATGCGCTGGCGGTGCGAGCCATGGGCGGGCACTGCCGTGAGATGGGGCTGATGTTTCTGGTCTTCATTCCGGTGCCCTACGTGGACGCCAGCGAAAGCGTGACGCTGCCGAACAAGTGGCAGCGGATGCTGGTGGGCGGGGCCGGCATGCTTGCCGAGCTGGGGCTGGCCGCCCTTGCGGTGTGGCTGTGGACGGCGGTGAGCGGCGGGGTGACGAAGGCGGTGTTGCACCAGGTGGTGATCCTCGCCGGGGTCACCACGGTGGTCTTCAATGCCAATCCGCTACTGCGCTTCGACGGCTATTACATCCTTTCCGATGCGCTCGAAATCCCCAACCTGGCGCAGCGTGCCAATCGTTACCTCGGCTATCTGGCGCGGCGCTACCTCTTTCGCACCGAAGCCCGTCCGCCGCTCCACCTGACCGCCCGCGAGCCGGTGTGGCTGACCGCCTATGCGCTCGGTGCGGTGGTGTACAGGACGCTGGTCACCCTGTCGATCATCGTCCTGATTGCGGGCCAGTTCTTTGTTTTCGGGGTGCTGCTGGCGCTGTGGGCCGGCTACGGGCTGGTGGTGCAGCCGCTGGTCAAATACCTGCGCTTCGTTGCCAACGATCCCGCGCTCGAAGGCCATCGCCGCCACGCGACGCTTGTCAGCATCGGGCTGGCGGGGCTGGCGGGGGCCTTCATCGCCTTCGTGCCAGTGGCCAACTGGACGATGGCCGAGGGCGTGATCTGGATGGCCGAGCAGTCACGCCTGCGCGTGCCGGCCACCTGTTTCGGCGACAAGTTGCTGGTCGCGCCGGGCGCCCGGGTGGTGGCAGGGCAACCCTTGTTCAGTTGTACCGAACCCGAACTCGACGCCCAGGTGCAGCAGGCCGAGGCCTTGGTCCGCGAGCAGGAGGCGCGACTGGCGCTGGCGTCCACGCTGGAACGCGTCCAGGTGCAGATCGTCCGTACCGAACTGGGTCACCAGCGCCAGCGCCTGGCCAGCCTGACGGCCCGCCGCGGCGAGCTGGTCGTGCGTAGCCCCCACGCCGGGCGTTTCGACATCGAAGCGCCGGGTGACTTCAGCGGTCGCTATTTCCCCCGTGGCGAGCTGGTCGCCTACGTCCTCGATCCGGCGCGCTACACGCTGCTGACGGTGGTGCCCCAGGGGCGGGTGGATCTGATCCGCCATCGTGCCGGCAGGGTGGAGATTCGTTCTGCTGAAAACCTGCGCGATGTTCTGCAGGCCCGCGTGGTGCGCGAAGTGCCGGGTGCCAGCACCGAGCTGCCGAGCATGGCATTGGCCCTGCAGGGCGGCGGGCAGATCGGCCTCGACCCGGAATCCGGCGCCGATGGCCAGGCTCCGAAAGCCCTCGAGCCGCTGTTCCAGTTCGAGATGCAGTTCACCGGCCCGGCGCAGCCGCACTTCCTTGGCGGCCGGGTGCACGTGCGTTTCACCCATCCCGCCGAGCCGCTGGGCGAGCAGTGGTATCGCAGCCTGCGCCAGCAGTTCATGAAGCGCTTCGCGGTCTGATCATGTTCTCCCTGACCCTCCATTCCGATGCCTACCCGCAGCGCCGTGACTGGCAGGATTTGCCGTGGCTGGATCGGCTTGGTGAAGGTTTGCGGGTGCGTCTCGGGGCCCGGCTGCGCCTGCGTGCAGGGCGTCGGGCGGCAGTGGCGGTACGGGTCGAGGCGGAGGAGGAGCGGCTGGCGCAGTTGTCGCCGGCTGAACGTCAGGCCGAACTGGCCGAACTGAAGCGGGCCCTGCGGCGCGACGGCTTCGACAAGGATGCGCTGGTTGCGCAGGCCTTTGCACAGGTCCGTCTCGAATCCCGCCACCTGCTCGGCAAGGCGCACTTCGGCACGCAGATCGAGGGCGCCTATGTGCTTCTGCACGGCAACATTGCCGAGATGAATACCGGCGAAGGCAAGTCGCTGACCGCCACACTGGCCGCCGCGACGGCCGCCCTGGCCGGGATGAAGGTGCATATCGTCACGGTGAACGACTATCTCGCCGGTCGCGACCGGGACGAATTTGCGCCGCTTTACGCAGCCCTCGGGCTGAGTACCGGTTTGGTCGCCGAGACCTCGACGCCACAGGAAAAGGCGGCAAGCTACCACGCCGACATTGTCTATTGCAGCAACAAGACGATTGTCTTCGACTACCTGCGCGATCGCCTGGCGCTCGGCGAGCGCATGCAGCCGCTGCGCCTGGCCATCGACGCAATGACCGGCAATGCGCCGCGCCACCTCCTGCGCGGCTTGCAGTTCGCCATCGTCGATGAGGCCGACAGCGTCTTTGTGGATGAGGCACGTACGCCGCTGATCATCTCGGCAGCCCGCCACAGTGTCGAAGCCGAAACCTTCTACCGCGAGGCGGTCGATGTGGCCGGCGAGCTGCTGCCGGACGAGGACTATTCCTTCGATCACCAGCAGCGTCAGGTCAGCCTCACGGAGTGCGGCCGCCTCAGACTGCCCGCCGTGGTGGCGGCGCGGACGCGCTCGCCCGTGTGGCGCAGCCCTCTGCGCGCCGAAGAGGCCACCGTGCTGGCCCTGCAGGCGCTGCACGTGTTTCAGCGCGACATCCATTACATTGTCCGCGACGACAAGGTCATGATCGTCGACGAGAACACCGGCCGCGTGATGCCCGACCGTTCGTGGGAACGTGGCCTGCAGCAGCTTATCGAGGTCAAGGAGGGGGCGGCCCTGTCAGCCGAAAAGGAAACCCTCGGGCGCATCAGCTACCAGCTGTTCTTTCGTCGCTACCTGCGCCTGTCGGGTATGTCCGGGACCTGCCGCGAGGTCAGCGGCGAGCTGGCCGACGTCTATGGACTGGGCGTCGTCGGCATTGCGCCCTATCGGCCATCGCGGCGCCAGCGTCTCCCGGCACGCCTGTTTGCCAGCGCAAGTTCACGCTGGCAGGCGGTGATGGAGAGCGTTGCCGCGCACAGCGGGGCGGGCCGCCCGGTGCTGGTCGGGACACGTTCGATTGCCGCTTCGGAACACATCGCGGCACTGCTGGCCGCTGCCGGCATCCCGCATCAGGTGCTCAACGCCAAGCAGGACCAGGAGGAAGCCGCCACGGTTGCCCTGGCCGGTGATGCCGGGCGGGTCACCATCGCCACCAACATGGCCGGCCGTGGCACTGACATCAAGCTCGACGACGCGGTGCGCGAGTGCGGCGGGCTGCACGTCATCCTTACCGAACTGCACGATGCATCCCGCGTTGACCGGCAACTGGCCGGGCGTTGCGCGCGCATGGGTGATCCGGGCTCGTGGGAGGAAATCCTGTCCCTTGAGGATGAATTGGTCGCGAACTTCCTGCCGCCGCTGCGCGCCTGGGTGCTCCCCCGGCTGGCGGCCGGCGGACCACGTGGCATCTGGCACCGGCTGGCCCTGGGCTTGTATCGCCTGGCGCAATGGCGCACGGAAAAGGGGCACGCGAGAAATCGCGGTCTTTTACTGCGTGCGGACTTCAGAAGTAGGCAGGCCTTGTCGTTTACGGGCGAGATGGAATAGCGGGAAGACAATTGAACTACACAAAAACACTGTTTGCCTGCTCCCTGGCCCTTGCTGCCGGGGCCGGCCTTGGCGCTGATCCAGCCGGCCTTGCGACACCGGCGAGGCCGCGGGGCAACCCGGAGGTGAGCTGCCTCATCCAGCCCTCGCTCGAGATCAATGTCGGCACCCCGGTAGATGGCGTGCTTGAAACGGTCAGCGTCGACCGGGGCGATATCGTTGCGTCCGGACAACTGCTGGCGAAGCTCAATTCCGGCGTCGAGGCGGCCGCTGTGGAGACGCAGGCGGCCAAGGCCGATTTCGGCACGCGCAAGCGTCAGCGCAACGAGGAACTGCAGCGCAAGCAGCTCATCTCGACCCAGGAGCTGGACGAACTGAGCACCGACCAGCAGATGGCCGAGCTGGAGCTGCGCGAGCGTCGCGAGCGCCTCAAGCTGCGGGCCATCCACAGTCCGATTCGCGGGGTGATCGTCGACGTCTATCGGCAGCGCGGCGACCTCGTCAAGCAGGAGAAGATTTTCCGCATTGCCCAGCTCGACCCCTTGTATGTCGAAACCATCCTGCCCTCGCGCATGTTCGGAAAGCTGCGCCCCGGGCAGACCTTTGATGTCACGCCCGAGCTCGGCACGGCCAGTCACAAAGCCAGGGTCGGTCAGGTGGATAGGGTCATCGACGCCGCCAGCGGCACCTTCCGTGTGCGCCTCCTTCTTCCCAATTCCCGCTACGACCTGCCGTCCGGTCAGCGTTGTGCCATCAACTTTCAATTGTGATGATGAAATCATTGGTGAATCCCGATTGCCGGCGCTCCCGCCGTGCCTTGCGCCAGACCGTGCTGGGAACGGGCTGCGTTCTGCTGCTTGTTCCGGTCGTCGTCACCCAGGCTGCGCCCTTGCCGCCGGCCCGGCCGCAGGTGGATACAGGGGTTGTCCTTGGCAGCCAGACCCGCTCCAGCCAGAACACGCCCGCCGCACTCCACGGTGGCCGGCGCGCGACGCCGCCGCGTCGGCCTGAGCTTCGTTCGACGATGCCGAAGGCCCAGACCTCGCTGGCCGGTCTGCACCTGTCGATGCAGGGCTTCCGTATCGAGGGGAACGTGAAGGTGTCGGAGGAGGGCCTCAAGGGCGCCATGGCACCGTGGCTTGACCGCGACTTGAGCTTCCCCGAGTTCGAACAGGCCGTGCATGCGGTGGCCGATTACCTGCGCACCAACGGGCATCCGAAAGTGCAGGTGCGCATCTCGCGGGCAATGATGAAGGAAGGCCACATGGCCGTCGCCATCGAGGGCCTGACGCCGCGTTCAGCCGATTACGCCGAAGTGCCGGTGGTCGAACCGCGCATCCAGGTAAACCGTTTTGAAGTGAGCGGCGTGAGCCTGCTCGATGCCGACGAGATTCGCGCCGCGGTGGCGCCGTGGGAGGGCCGCGAGCTGACCGTGGCCGAGATGCAGCAGCCGGCCGAAGCCATCGCCGGGCTGATTCGTGCCAAGGGCTATCCGCTTGCGCAGGCCTTTCTGCCACCCCAGCGGGTGGACGGCGGCACGCTGGAAATCCGCGTCCAGGAGGGCGTCGTTGACGGTAGTGCGGGCATCAACGGCATCGTCACGAGCGGTGCCGAAAAACGCATCAAGCCGGAAGTGCTGGCCAGGGTGCTGGCCGAAGGCGCACCGGCGGGCCAGCCACTCAAGGCCGACGCTCTGGAGCAGAGCTTGCTGGTCGCCAACGATCTGGCTGGCGTCAAGAAGGTCAAGGCCAACCTGGCCCCCGGCAGCCAGCCGGGCACGACCCAGGTGGAGGCGGAAGTCGAGGAGGGCCGTTTGTTCTCGGGCAGCGTGTGGGCCGATAACTACGGCAACCGCTACACCGGCGAGGCGCGCCTCAACGTGGCGGCGAACCTCAACAGCCCGAGCGGTCATGGCGAGCAGTGGTCGCTCACCGGCAGCCGTTCGTCAGGCATGACCAGCGGGCGTTTTGGCCTGACGGTGCCAGTGGGCGTCCGTGGCGGGCGCCTGGGCGCGTCCTACTCGGAAGTGACGATGGATTTTTCCGGCCAGTCCATCCCGGTGAACCTGGACGGCAGGGCCCGCGTTGCGTCGATTTTCGGCAGCTATCCGCTGCATCGCAGCGCCACCAGCAGTGTGTTTCTGTCGGGCAGCTATGATTCAAAGCACCTTATCCACAACGTGGAAGGCAGCACCGACAGCGATCGCCAGATCGACCTCTTTACTGCCGGTCTGGTTGGCGATGGCCTTGATCGCTTCGGTGGTACCTACAACTGGGGCCTGAGTCTGGCTACCGGCAACGTGGATCTGTCCGGCAATGCGGGCAACGCGCTGCGCGACAGCATCAGTGCCGCTACCGACGGCCATTTCACCAAGACCAACTACAGCCTGGCCCGCCTGGCGCCCATCGGTGCGGCAGGCAGCCCGTGGAACTGGTACGCCAGCCTGAGCGGCCAGTTTGCCAGCAAGAACCTCGATTCAGCCGAGAAGTTCCAGCTTGGCGGACCCAATGGCGTGCGCGCCTACCCGGTCGGGGAGGCCTTCGGCGACTCCGGCTACCTGGCTTCCGTGGAGATCCGCCGCAGCCTGGGCGAGACGGCCCTGGGCGAAGCGACCCTGCTGGGTTTCTTCGACATCGGTGGCATCACCCAGTATCACGACACCTGGAGCGGCTGGAGCGCGGGTGATCGTCCGAACAGCTACACCCTTAAGGGAGCGGGTTTCGGTGCCAGTCTGGTCAAGACCGACAAGGGAGCCCTCAAGGCCTTTGTGGCGAAGAAGATCGGCAGCAACCCCAACCCGACCATCACCAACACCGACAGCGACGGGACCGACAAATCGGCCCGGATCTGGATCATGGGCACGATCAGTTTCTGACGACCGCCAGGCCAGTTACGGAAAATACGATGAACAACATCAAACTGCCGAAAGTCCGCCTCATCGCCTTTATCCTGGCGGTGACCTTCAATCCGGAATCCGTCGTCCTGGCGGCCGGGCCGGCTCCCGGAGCCCTGCCCACCGGCGGGCAGATCACCGCCGGTGCCGGCACGATCAACCAGACAGGCAATGTGATGAACATCCAGCAGAACACCGCCCGGATGATCACCAACTGGCAGAGCTTCAACGTCGGCCAGAACGCCACGGTCAATTTCCTGCAGCCCTCCGCCAATGCGGTGTCGCTCAACCGCGTGCTGTCCGCCGATCCGTCGCAGATTCTCGGTCAGCTCAACGCCAATGGCGTGGTTGTGCTGCTCAACCCCAACGGTGTGCTGTTCGGCGCCAGCGCGCGGGTGGATGTGGGTGGCCTGATCTCTGCCGCGATGCACATGAGTGACGCGGACTTTCTGGCCGGCAAGTATCAGTTCGGCCAGCCGGCGCTCCCCGGCAAGGTCGAGAACCTGGGTGCCCTGATCAGCCGTGAAGGCGGTTTCGTGATGCTGGTTGGCGGCAGCGTCAGCAACGCCGGCCAGATCCTCACGCCGGGCGGCACCTCGGCACTGGTGGCGGGCGACAAGGTGACGGTGAACCTCGGCCTGACCGGGTTGGTGAGCATCGAAGTGGATGGTGGTTCCAGCGCTGCCCGTGTGGACAACAGCGGGCTCATCGCCGCCGATGGCGGCCGGGTCTTGCTGACCGCCAAGAGCGCCGCGCCGATGCTGGCTTCGGCGGTCAATCAGGCGGGCACCGTGCGCGCCAACAGTATCGGCAGCCGCAACGGCGAAGTCTGGATCGAGGCCAGCGGCGGTGAAGCGCGTCTGGCCGGCACCACCCAGGCCGCCGGGCTTGCTGCGGGCGAGAAGGGCGGGCGCATCGTTGCCACCGGCGATCAGGTCAGCCTGGTGGCCGGGGCGACCGTCGATGCCAGTGGTCGGGCGGGCGGCGGCGAGGCCCTGATTGGCGGCGGCTGGCAAGGCAAGGATGCTGGCATCGCCACGGCCGGCAGCGTCACGCAGGAGGCCGGCTCGACGATCACCGTCAGTGCAAGGGCCGACGGCGACGGCGGCACCGCGGTGCTGTGGTCGGCGCGGTCCACCCGCATGGACGGCACCATCAGCGCGCGCGGCGCCGGCGCCGGTCGCGGCGGGCAGGTGGAGACCTCATCGAAGGGCAGCCTCGGGCTCAATGGTCTGGTGGATGTCGCCGCGAGCAGCGGACTCGGCGGCAACTGGCTGCTCGACCCGACGACCCTCACCGTGACGAGCTCCGGTGCGCCTTTGTCGGGCAATACCAACGGCACTAACGACACGGTTTCCAGCACTTCGGTGCAGACCGCGCTGAACAGCAGCGGCACCACGGTAAGCCTGCAGGCCGACACCCTCATTACGGTCAATGCCGACATCTCCAAGACGGCCGGCTCGGCCTCGACGCTGACTTTCAGCACGCCGGGCAGCATTGTCGTCAACAACCAGATCTCGTCAATCAGCGGCGCGCTCAACATCAACATGGGCGCCGATGCCAGCCAGAGCGGCGGCATGGTGACCCTCAACAACGCCCTCGCCACCAACGGCGGCGACATCAACTTCTACAAGGCGACGACCCTCGCCAACACCACGCCGATCTCCACCAAGATCACCGAGGCAAGCAGCGCCAAGTCGGGCAACGTCACTTTCTACGGTGACCTGACCCTCGCCGCGCCGGGCTACGCCGTGACGATCAACGCCCAGGGGCCGCAGAGCGGCGCCAGCTTTACCGGGCGTGGCGGCAACATCGACGTGCGCGGCAACATTGTCTCCGGCACCTATCTGCAGCAATACCCGCAGGCCCTGACCCTTGACACCACCGGTGCCGACACCGGCACGCCCTCTGCCGGGCCGGGCACCATCACGCTGGGTTCTTCGTCTGCCAACACGATTGGCGGCGCCGGCACCGCCGGCCTCAAGAGCCTGAGCCTGGTCGGCCCGATGACGACCCAGCTCAACGCCGGCACGATCAATATTTTCTCGACCTCCGGCGATGTGATCACCGCGTCGTCGCTGCTCGGCACGCCGTCGATCACCCTCAACGCCACCGACACCACGATCAACGTCAGCGGCGGCACCTACGGCAGCAACACTGGCTTCAGCGACTACCTGCAGAGCACCTTCGACATCGTCAAGGCCGCCGGCGACAAGACCCTGACCATCAACGCCGACCGCACCATCAAGCTGGCCCAGCGCAGCATCGACGGCACCACCACGTCCGGCAAGCTCGACGTGACGCTCAATCCCTTCCGCTCGGCGGCTTACGGCAACACCGGCGGTGCGGCCATCCTGCAGGGCAGTGATTCGGTCGCCGCAGCGATCCGCAGTAATGGCGGCACCATCGACATCGGCACGTCGGGCACTGCGGCAACGGGTTTCGGCGCCGACATTTCGGGCATCAAGGACGGTATCTACCTCGACAACGCGGTGCTTGATTCGCGCCTTGCCGACCAGTCCGGTGGCGCGGCCATCACCCTGAGCGGTCGTGCACCCGCCACCACCGTGGCGGGTGCCGGTGTGCGCGTCAAGGGCGCGCTCACCAACGTGCGCTCCGGCACCGGTGATCTGAGCATTACCGGCACGGTGCCCGGCGGCGCCTCGTCGGGCCAGAAGGATGGCGTGGTGATCGGCGAGGACGGCAGCTCCCGCGTCACCCTCGCGACCACCTCCGGCGCCATCGCCATCACCGGTGACGCCACCACGGTCGGTACCTCGCCCTCCGTCACCGGCGCCAGCCGCTATGACGGCGTGGTGATCTCGTCGGCAGCCCTCATCCAGAGCGACAGCGGCGCCATCACCGTGGTCGGCAAGGGCAGCGGCGGCGACCAGAGCTATCTGGTTGAAAACCACGGCATCAAGCTCGAAAATGCCAAGACCAGCATCGTCTCGACCACCGGCGCGATCAGTCTGTACGGCAGCTCGGGCGGCAAGACCAGCGACACCGGCGGCGCCAACAGCTTTGGTATCTATTCGGCCGGCGATACCACATACATCGGTTCGGCGCCCAGTGCTGCAGTGGGTGGCGGGGTGGTCGCCAGCGGCAACATCCTGCTGGCCGCCGACAGCATGCAGCTGATCAATTCGTCCAACCTGCACCTCAACGTGGCCTCGTCGGGCGAGTTGCGCATCCACACCGAGAGCGCCGCGCGCGACATCGCCTTCGGCACGACCGGTGGCGTGGACAAGCTCAACCTCGGCAGCACCTGGTTCAACGGTGCCAGCACGTCGATCTTCACGCCGGGCTTCACCGACGTGGTGTTCGGCCACGCCGCCAGCGCTACATCGGCGCTGGCGGCTCCTGTGGTGAGTTCCTCCACCGGCACCCTCACCGTCGGCGCCGCGACCACCCTGCGCGACCACGCCATCTTCGAGATGGACGGCACGGGCGGGGCGGTGAAAATCAATTCCGCCCTTACCGTGAAGGGCAGCGCCGGTGACGCGGCCCGCAGCCTGACGCTCAACACCGATGCCGGCGCGACCGGCGCCGGAACCATCGAAGTACGCTCGGTGCAACTGCTCGGCAGCGGCGACAATGTGCTGACCGGCGCAAACCTGGTCAGCAAGCTTGCCGCCAACATCGATGGCAATCTGGCCTTCAACAACAGCCAGGCGCTGGCTGTCGATTCGGTCAATGCACAGGACAAGACCACCACCGGTGCCAACACCTGGTTCGGCAGCACCCAGGCCACAAGCAGCGGCATTGCGACCAATGGTCACGATGCGACGCTGGCCCTGAGCGCCGGTGACCTGACGATCAACCAGTCCATCGCCGCCGGCGCCGCCACGGTGAGCCTCAGCACCCCGGCCGGCAAGGTGAGCGAAGCCGGTGCCGTAGCCTCAGCTGCCCCGAACATCACGGCCGGCCAGCTCTACCTTGGCGCCCGTGACAGCTCGCTGCTCGACAACGACAACACCGTTGCCACGCTCGCTGCCAGCATCACTGCCGGCAACCTCGAATTCCGCAACACCATCGGCCTCGATATCGGCCAGGTGGCGGTGACGGCCCGCAGCGCCCAGCCGGATGGTTCCGTCACCACGGCCCTTACCAACCGCAACGGCCTGACCGCCACCAACGCAGCCAGCGGCAACGTCGCCCTCCAGCTCACCAGCGGTAACCTGACCCAGTCGCAGGACATCACCGTTAGCGGCCTGCAACTCGACCTCACCAGCGGATCCGCCACGCTGGCGCGCACCAGCAACGACATCGGCACATTGTCTGCCGTCCTCCATGGTGCGGCCGAGACGCTGACGCTCAATGATCGCAACGATCTCACGGTCGGCACGCGCAGCAGTACCTTGCTTGGCAGCACCAGCGGCGTCACCACCAGCAGCGGCAACGTCAGCATCGCCGCCTCGTCTGACGCTGCATCAAGCACCGGAAACCTCACCCTCGACCAGTTCATCAACGCCGGCACGGCGGTGGTGGACCTCGCCTCCGGCAAGGGTGCCATCAACGAGAATGCAGCGGTCAGCGCGGCCATCATCACTGCCAGCCAGCTGCGTCTCATGGCCGTCGGCACCTCGCTGCTCAACAACGCCAACCAGGTCGGCACGCTTGCCGGCGTGATCAGCGGCGATGCGCAGGGGCTCGACTTCAGCAATGCCCGAGATCTCACGGTCGGCAGCGTGGCCGGCACCGACGGGCTCACCATCGGCAGTGCGGGGAGCCGCGGCACCTTGCTGCTCGACACCACTGCCACGTCGGCGGGAGCCGGCACCCTTGACCAGACCCAGGCGATCAAGGCCGGAGGCCTGTTGCTGCGCAGCAACGGCGATGTGACCCTGACCAACCCGGCCAATGCCGTGGCAACGCTCGCTGCCGACACCGCAGGCAGCAACCTCAGCTATGTTGATGCGGATGATCTGAGCATCGGTACGCTCGCGCCGAACGCCGCTGGCAGCAGCACCGCCGGCATTACCGCCGGCACCACCAGCAGCGCCAGGACGGTCAAGCTCGAGTCGCTGGCTGGCGCCCTCAGCCAGAGCGCGGCGTCGCCGATCACCACCGGGAACCTCTACCTTGGCGCGCTGAGCGGCGCAGTCCTCGACAACACCGGCAACGACGTGGCCGTGCTTGCCGGTCGCGTGTCGGGCGCCGGTCCATTCGTGTTTTCCGACATGAATGCGCTCACCATCGGTACGGTGAATAACGTGGCGGGCAGCCCGGTTGCCGGTGTGCAGACAGTCAATGGCGACATCCGCCTGTCGGCCTCGAAGGATGGCGCATCGACGACGGGCGATCTGGCCCTGACCGAAGACGTGATCGCCGGCGGCACCTCGACGATGACCCTCGAAGCCCTGAAGGGCGCCGTCACCGAAACCGCCAATGTGGACCTCACGGCCGCGCGTCTGCTGGTCAACGCCCAGGACACGACCAGCCTCGACAACACCGGTGGCCCTGGCAAGCACCTCATCGGCACGCTGGCTGCCAACATCACCGGCGCACCGGCCAGCTTCAGCTTCCGCAACGACCAGGCCCTGACCGTCGGCAGCGTTACCGCCCAGGACAGCATCGCGCCGACCCTTGGCGTGAGCACCGCCAACGGCAACATCCGTATCGCGACCCTTGGCAGCCTGTCGGGTGACGCGATTACCGTCGTCCATAACATCAGCGCCGGCAGCAGCGGCGCTGTGGATATCCGGGCGGGCGGCACGGCGGGCGACATCGCCATCAATGGTGCGACCGTGCAGTCCACCAATGGTCCGGTAGCGGGCAGCGGCACCGTCCAGCTGGTGGCGGGGCGCAATATCGGCACCAGCACTGCAAACGGAACGGCAATCGAGATCCGCACCGCCGGCAGCGTGCTGCTGCAGGCCGCCGGCACGATTGGCGCCGACGGCCAGCGCATCGAACTGCAGGACGCCGCCACGCTGGCCAGTCAGGCTGGCGGCGACAGCTGGCTGCGCAAGCTGGACGGCACCAGCAACGATCTGCTCGTTGGTGCGGTCACGGCCCTCGACCCGTCCGCAACGTTTGGCGGCACGGTTGCCGACCTTGC
>APMI01003791.1_pt1 | contig 17255 bp, 13 predicted proteins | sample 667938 | NCBI WGS metagenome assembly APMI01 (sample SAMN01084076, study PRJNA167559) | wastewater metagenome | biome: Wastewater | place: Denmark: Ejby Moelle, Odense | collected 2011-11-28 | reverse complement strand
CAACGAAGAGGCCGCATTATATATAACAATCAAACACCGTCAACACCATTGCAAAAATAAATTCAAAACTGCGCGATTATTCAATAATCCGGGCCAGCGCCAGCGTACGTTCCCGTGTAGTTTTCAAACCGGGTGAACTCTCCGAGGAATGTCATACGGATCGTTCCCGTAGAGCCATTTCTATGCTTAGAGATAATCAACTCAGCCATACCCTTGTCGGGTGAGTCCGGATTGTAGATTTCATCACGATAGATAAACATGATGATGTCCGCATCCTGCTCAATAGCGCCTGACTCTCGCAAATCAGATGCGACAGGACGCTTGTTAGGACGCTGCTCAAGACTTCGATTGAGCTGAGACAGAGCGATAATAGGGACATGCAACTCTTTCGCGAGAGACTTCACTGACCGTGAAATCTCTGACAGCTCAGCAGAACGGTTGTCACTTTCCTTCAGTGACGTCATTAGCTGCAGGTAGTCAATAACAATGAGCCCCAAGCGCCCACACTGGCGATGCAAACGCCGGCACCGGGCACGCAAATCGGTAGGGTTAAGCCCAGGCGTCTCATCAATAAAAATCGGCGCCTCATGCAACTTACCAAGAGCGTAAGTCAGGCGCTGCCACTCTTCGTCGGTGAGCTTGCCCGTACGAATCTTGTGCTGATCAATCCGCCCTACCGACGACAAAAAACGAGTTGCCAACTGGGCGCCAGGCATTTCCATCGAAAAAACCGCTACTGGCAAACCCGCCTCCACAGCCACGTTCTCTGCAATATTAAGAGCCAGTGATGTCTTGCCCATGCCTGGGCGCGCGGCTAGCACGATCATGTCAGAAGGCTGAAGACCGGACGTCTTTTCGTCCAGATCGGTCAGACCCGTCGGAACACCGGTAATGCCCGATGGAGAATCGCGGTCATAAAGCTCCTGAATACGGTCCACTACCTGCCCTAGAATGGGCTGAATCGGAACAAAACCGCTTACGGTACGGGCCCCCGCCTCCGCAATCTCGAACACCTTGGCCTCGGCTTCATCCAGAAGGGTCTTGGCGTCCTTGCCAGAAGGCGTGAGAGCACTGGCTGCTATCTGGTCACCCACAGACACCAGCTTCCGGAGAATCGCCCGCTCACGGATGATTTCGCCATAGCGGCGGACGTTAGCGGCTGACGGGGTACTGTTGGCAATCTCACCAAGGTAAGCCAATCCACCAACATGCTCAGCCTCACCGTTCTTTTCCAGCGCCTCATAGACGGTCACTACGTCCGCAGGCTTGCCGTACTCAATCAGCTTGGCAATGTGCCGAAAAATCCGCCGATGATCATCCCGATAGAAGTCCGCCTCATTGACGATATCCCCAACTCGCTCCCACACCGTGTTATCAATCAACAAACCTCCGAGCAAAGACTGCTCCGCCTCTATCGAGTGCGGCGGCAGACGCAACGCTGACATGACAGGATCATCGACATGATTTTGGGATTTACGCATGAGACCTCACAAAGGCAAGCGGCCCGAAACAAAGCTCCGGGCCGAAAACAAAAAGGGCTGCACAAGGCAGCCCTTTTTTGACGGTGAGCCGAAGCCCTCCTTCAGATCAGCTCTCGCCAACCACTGCTACGGTGATGGTAGCAGTCACATCGGTATGCAGGGAGACAACCAGCTGGGTCTCGCCAACAACCTTCAGCGGGCCTTCCGGCATACGGACGGCCGACTTCTCGACGACAAAGCCGGCAGCCTTCAGAGCATCAGCAACATCAGCATTGGTCACAGAACCAAAAAGACGGCCATCAACACCAGCCTTGCGACCGATCTTGACAGACTGACCCTCAAGCTTGGCACCCTCAGCCTGGGCTGCAGCCAGCTGCTCGGCCGCAATACGCTCCAGCTCAACGCGACGAGCCTCAAACTCAGCCAGGTTGGCAGTATTGGCACGCTTGGCCTTACCCTGCGGGATCAGATAGTTACGAGCGTAACCGTCTTTGACCTTAACCACATCACCCAGACCACCCAGGTTGACGACCTTATCCAAAAGAATGATTTGCATGCTGTTTCTCCGGAATTACTGATGCAGGTCGGTGTACGGCAGGAGCGCGAGGAAACGCGCACGCTTGATCGCGGTGGACAGCTGACGCTGGTAGCCGGACTTGGTGCCGGTGATACGAGCCGGCATGATCTTGGCGTTTTCGGTAACGAAATCCTTGAGGATATCCACATCCTTGTAGTCGATCTCTTCGATCTTTTCTGCGCTGAAGCGGCAGAACTTGCGACGCTTGAAGAGACTGCGACCACCACGGTCGTCTTTACGCTTCGTTGCTGGCTTGAATGCCATGATTCGTTCCTTCCAAAAATTCGATCGTATCGATGTGCAATACAGGCACCCTGCTCCGCAGACTTTTCGCTGCGAGAAAGCCAGTGACACGAGCAGCAGAACCGAGACGGGCCAAGGCGAGCGACTTTGCCTTATCACCCACTGCAATCATCTGCAGCTCAAGCCCTACTTCCCGATCAACTCCAGCCTCCATTTGCCTTGAGCGATGCTCGATGCGCGCTGCCAACACCGGCACGCCGCCGGGGGAATAACGCATCTGCCCAAGCTCAGTCAGGATGCCATCAATCTCAAAACTGTTGCGAACCCGCCCCTGCAACTCAGGCGGCGGGCTGCTGCTCGGCCGGTTTGGCAGCCTCTTCACCTGCAGCAGAGGTCAAGGAACGAGCCTTTTCTTCCTTCATCATCGGCGACGGCGTAGTCACAGCCTTCTTCATCCGGATGGACAGGTGACGCAGGACGGCATCGTTGAACTTGAAGCCATGCTCCAGTTCGGCAATTGTGGGCTGATCGCACTCGATGTTCATCAGCACGTAGTGAGCCTTGTGGATCTTGTCGATCGGGTAGGCCAGCTGACGACGACCCCAGTCTTCCAGACGATGAATCTGGCCGTTCTGGGCAGTAACGAGGGCACGGTACCGCTCAATCATGGCGGGCACTTGCTCGCTTTGATCGGGATGGACGATAAATACTACTTCGTAATGCCGCATGAGATCTCCTTCTGGATAAAAACCCTCCGTCATGCGAACGGTAGGGCAAGGTAACAATCAATCCCGAAAAGACGACGAGCAAACGAAGCAACGCGTGCACCAATACAGCCTGGCACACGCAAACTTTTCGGGGAATTCTTGGCGGAGAGGGCGGGATTCGAACCCGCGTTAGGATATTATCCTAAACACGCTTTCCAGGCGTGCGACTTAAACCACTCATCCACCTCTCCGGATGGAGGCAGCACTATATACGAAAAATCCTGGAAGTCAAAATCTATTTTCAGCTTCGTTCATTCCACCTGCCTGCTCGGGAAGGCGGACGTAGTTCACCAGGGCCTGAACTTCTGCGGAGGGTGGGGGTGTAAGAAGACTCACGATCACAATCACAATGAAACCAACGGGCACGCCGAACACCCCACTTGAAATGGGATGAATATCGAGCCATGCATCGCCAATGTTGCCACCAAAAAAAGGATGAGTTCGCACGATGTAGTAAAGCGTGACTCCAAGACCGCCGACCATACCTGCGACGGCGCCCCACTTGTTTGCCCTCCGCCAGAAGATACCCAGCACGAGCGCCGGGAAGAAGGCCGCAGCGGCAATCGAAAAGGCTAACCCAACCATCAAGAGGATGCTGTCCGGACGCAAGGAAGCCACCCACGCAGCCACTACAGCCACCACCAACAACTGGGACTTCGTAATCACGAGTCGCCTCTGGGTTGAAGCCTGTGGATTGACCATCTTGTAATAAATATCGTGGGACAGGGAGTGAGAAATTGAGAGCAGCAGCCCGTCAGCCGTAGACAACGCTGCGGCCAGTCCGCCTGCGGCCACAAGCCCCGAAACCACATATGGCAAACCGGCAATTTCGGGAACCAGGAGCAAAATCACATCGCTGTTCAAGGTGAGTTCAGCGAGTTGCAGGATGCCGTCACCGTTGATGTCCTCGACCTTGACTAGTCCAACCCGCCCCCAGGACGCGACCCACTGAGGCAAAGTTCCGATATTCGAACCCACAAGATTGCTATAGACCTCCCATTTGGCAAAAACCGCATAGGCTGGCGCTGTCACATAAAGTAGAAATATAAAAAAGAGCGACCAGAACACGGACCGCCGCGCCGCCCGCACGCTCGGCGTGGTGTAGTAGCGCACAAGGATGTGCGGCAAGGCCGCCGTGCCTACCATCAGCACAAAGGTCAAGGCGATAAAGTTATTCCGGACACTTTCGCGGCTCGCTTGGTTCGCTCGCGGATGAGCCTCCGCGTGGTGTGGCGGATGCTCGGATCGGGTCAGGCTGTCCTGCCTGGCTCTCTCCCACTTAAAGCGAGCCTCGTCGGGCGTACGAGGCAAGTCCCTTAGGCTCCGCTCGGCAGCCGAAATTTCGCGGGCCGGCGCACCCTGAGTACGCAACTCGGTAACCCGCTGCACCTGCCCGATACGCTCGGTGGCAAGAGAGTCGGGCAGGTCGGCAATTTTACGGGTGTAATCCTCGGCTCGATGACGGTACTGGTTTCGCACCTCGTTTTCTCGTGGCTCGGAGAAAAGCTCAAGTTCCTTTACGCCCAGATCCTGAAGAACCTTGCCGTACATCACTTGGGGTAGAGGAATCCCGGTCACTTTGTAGGACAGGATCGTCACCGGCACCAGATAGGCGATGATCAGGATCAGGTACTGTGCGACCTGAGTCCAGGTAACGGCCCGCATACCGCCAAGAAATGAGCAAACGAGGATCCCCGCCAGGCCGACGAAAACACCAATCTCGAATTCGATCCCGATAAGGCGACTGGTAATCAAACCCACACCGTAGATCTGCGCGACGACATAAACGAAGCTGGCCAGTACGCCTGCAAATACGCCAACAACCCGCGCGAAGTGCCCCTCGTACCGGGCCCCTAGAAAGTCCGGAATGGTGAATTGGCCAAATTTGCGCAGAAACGGCGCCAGCAGGAGGGCGACCAGAACGTACCCGCCTGTCCAGCCCATCACGAAGGCCAGCCCTTCGAAACCGGAGTAATACAGCGTACCGGCGAGGCCGATGAAGGACGCCGCACTCATCCAGTCTGCGGCTGTGGCCATGCCGTTGAACAGCGCCGGGACACGCCGTCCCGCCACGTAGTACTCCGAGACATCGGAGGTCCGGCTCATGACGCCGATCGACGCATAGATCGCGATGGTCGCGAAAAGGAAGATCTGCCCGATCCAGCGAGGCGACAATCCGAATTGCTCGGCAACTGCGAGCAAGCCGACGAGGCTGACAAAGCCCGCAACATAAAACAGGTAGTAGCGTCCGAGGCGACGGAACAGCGCGGGGGTCGTACTCATCCTAAGCCGCCCTCAATCCTCGTTGTACATTCCATGGCGTCGCTCGAGCCTGTTCATCCAGCGGTCGTAAAACCAGACGATCAGTAGAAAAACGATCAGCGCGCCCTGCGCCGCCATATAAAAGCCCAAAGGCCAACCAAAAAAAACAATGGCGTTCAATTCGTCCGCAAACCAGGCTGGCAAGAAGCTCACCGCGGCCCAGACTAACAAGAGGGCGGCCGTCAGGCGCAAGGTTGCCCGCCAGTAGGCCCGCTGCCGTGCGCCGGTATCACTCACTTTGCACTCCCCTCCGGCCCGACAACGGGCCGATCTGATAAGCGTCGAGTATAGCGTCGCCTGACCGAAGCCCTACAATTGATAGCGAATTTGGAGTTTTTGCTGAAGTTTGCGGGCCTGACGAAATGATTCTTTCAGAAAGGATCGCTCTAGCTCGTTAAGCGCATCCGGCGCTACCAGATTGGGTTGTGCGCCGGGCACTCTCTGCCGGTGCAGCCTCATTTTCTGAATCACATGCAGCGCATCTACCAGCGCATCAGTTTCTCCTGGAACCCAGCGCAAGAGCGCGCCTGCCGCCCGCAACCTACCCGCCGTAGACGTATCTCCGACTCCCAACGCCAGTGAATATATGCGAGCAGCATCGACAAAAGGTCGCACCCCATCACGTTTCAGATCGAGAAGGCCTGTCGCCCGATCCACCACAAAATCACGGATACGCCCAAGCGGCGGGCCGCTACGCAAGGCATTGGCAGCCATGAAGCGGAGAAATAGGGGGTTATCAGCAGCAGCGGCGAGAAGCCAGTCTTTCAGGGAAACCGCCAGCATCACATCTCCGGCAAGGGGCCGAAAGTCAAAAAAGATGGACGCGTTAAGCAGGCCATCCGGACTCGCAGAATGCATCCACTCGACAAACTGCCCACGCCATTCCCCGAGGGATAGGCACCACTTCGGATTGCCCGCCATCACCCCGCCCCTGCAGAGTGGAAAGCCGCACTCATCGAGGAGTTGATTCACCCGCTGGGCAAAGGGCAGGAAGCGGGCGCGCAGCGCCTCAATTTCCAGCTCGGACTCCGGCGCAAATATGAGGCCGTTATCCTGGTCCGTATCAAGGGTTTGCTCAAGACGCCCTTCCGAGCCAAAAGTCAGCCAGCACCAGCGCACGAGCGGCAATTCGAATTCCGCCTCGGCAATGTCAATGGCCGTCAATACAATCAGATCATTGAGAATCGCGATCCATTCGCTTATGTGCTCGGCACCCGCTCCCTGATCGACGAGCACACCCGCCGCCTCACGCACCCGCCGGGCCGCATCGGCAAGACCGACTGCATCGGAGGCCGTCTGGATTGCGTCAACAAGATCTTCTGTTTCAAGACGGCTGGTGGCGTACAGATCCCCCCGGGAAACAACACCGGCAAAACGGCCGGTCCGGTCAAGCACAACCAGATGACGCAAGTCGTATCGGGCCATGGCGAGCCGCGCCTGATGGGGATTGGCCGACACCGGCAACGCGATCACGCCTCCGGTCATCATGCTGGCCACTGGCACGTCGAGATCGCCAGCCTCAAGCACCACCCGCTCGATGACATCGCGTTGAGTCAGAATACCGAGGGGCTGCAGGCTGACCGGATCGACCACCACGACTGTCCCGACACGTTCCGCGCACATACTTAGGAGTGCATCGCGAACACTGGTATCGGGCCCCGCATACACCGGCTTGCGCCGTAGATATGCCCCCAGACCACCAGGCACCCGCTGCTCACCACCTTCCTGTGCCGTCGATTGCGGAGCCATTACGCCTCCCGCCTAATACTTGACCCGCGCGTAATAAGTCTTTTCAGACGCCCGGCGGGCCTCACCAAGAGTCCGGACCCCCATCTCCGCCAGCAACGGGATCATGCGCAGAAAGACTTCGCCGGTGACAATCGCATCACCAATCGCAGTATGGCGTCCCATGATGTTCACACCCATCCGCTCGCAGATCGCCTCCAGCCGATGGGACTCCTGGGATGGGTGAATCACGGCCGAGAGAAGCAGGGTATCGAGCACCGGCTGGGCGAAGCGGATACCGGTGCTTTCTTCCTTGAGCTGCAGGAAGCGCATGTCGAAGGCTGCATTATGGGCGACCAGCACCGTATCCTCCGCAAAGGCATGGAAGGCTGGCAGCACCTTGCTCATCGGAGGCTGGCCCACGAGCATTTCCGGCGTGATCCCATGAATTTTGGTGGACGACTCAGGCAATTCGCGGAGGGGATCAACCAGTTGATCGAAGGACTCGGACTTGAGGAGCTTGCCATTCACGATCCGGGTTGCACCAATCTGGATGATCTCGTCTCCCTCCGACGGATTCAGGCCAGTGGTTTCGGTATCGAAAACCGTGAAGGCCAGTTCGGCGAGAGGACGATCATCAAGGGCATGGCTCGCTTCGGTCTGTTTGAATAGATCGAAATCGTAGTACTCCGGACGACTGTCCTGCTTGAGGTAAGCCGACGCCTCAACGTGATCCTGAGGGGTGGCGGACGGAAGCAGCAAGCGGAAGAAGGCTCGATGCTGAGTTTTTTCGCGCTGCAGCCAGATTTCGCCGTCGTGGCGCGCAATCACATCGCGCACCGTCAGCGGCGAGCTCTCACCAGCAAAGGCCATCGGCTCCAGTTCCCACGCCATCACGGTTTCCGTGCTCATGGCCTGACCCGACCAGATGAGATCGAGATGCACCAGCCGTCCGGCCGAAGTCAACCGGAAACGCACCTCTCGCACCCCGAATTCGTCGGACAGGCGACTGACCAGATAGCTTATCGCCTGCAGCAGCGAGAAGCTGTCCACCTTCACCCATACATCCGAATCCACATCTTCCAGCTTGGTGGGAAGCCCGAGCTTTTTCTCGACACGGCGCTGGGCCGCCGCAACCAGATCGGCGCCGAGCATTTCATCGAGCGGCCAGCGCGTCTTCAAGGAATCAGCAAAAGAGTTGGCCGTTTCATCCAGCCGGCTACTCAGGCCTTGCACTTCATCGCGGACAACCTTCAGGAAACGCTCCTTGAGCTCCGCGTCGAGGTCGGGATACTCCAGCATCTCGGCAGCAGCCCGGAGGTTGGCTAGAGACGAGCGGCTACCTTCGGTGAGTGTGTGCAGCATCTGGTCGCGCTTGGTCTCTGCCTCGAAATCGCGCGTGATGTTGTCGAGCATAAGCACGAAACCCGATACCGCCGACTCGGCCTCGCCCTCCACCGCAGACAAAACGGGCGCCATCTGAACCCGCAACAGCTGCCCGGCGCGGGTGGTGGTCACGAAGTTGGCGACGGGCTGGGAGCTCTGGCGGCGGATACGCTCCTGAATGCTTTCCAGCGCGTGCACGATCAGATTGCGCTCGAAAACCGTGTAGATCGATCGCCCGAGCCCGATGATCTCGCCACCGCCAGCCGCCGCCGGTGCATCCGACAGCGCCTTGAACTGCAGCCTCGCCCGATTGTTGTAGAGCAGGATGCGGCCATCCAGATTGCACACCACGACGCTCTGATTGAGCTCGGACATCAGTGCTGCGAGCCGGTTTCGCTCTTCTTCAACAGAAAGACGGGCTTCACGAATGCGTAGCTCCACGTCCTCCTGGAGACTTCGCCGCTGATCAGCAAGCAGATTGGCCGACTCGGCAATACGCTGCAGCTCGGGGGAGCCCATGGGCTTCAGCCGCCGGGAAGGGTCGGTCCCCACAATCAGGCCGAGCTCGTCGGCCAGCATGGCAGGTGCGGCCAGGTTCTCCTGGACGAAGGACTTCATCATCACAGCCGCCGCACCCGCCCCCACCAGCCCGATCATGATCAGTAAACCAAGCCGGGGGTTGAGGATTGGCTCCAGTACCTCCCGCTCGTAGGGACTCAGATCACGCCACGCAACAATGCCGGCGGCAGCCAGCACACCCACGACCAGGACGCAGGCCGAAAGAATCGCCAGCGCCTGCCTTGATTTGAGACTCATTGCGGGTTCACGCCGGGATTTCCAGCAAGGCCTTTACCTTGGAGACCAGTTCCCGTGTCGAGAACGGCTTGGTCATGTAGGCGTCCGCCCCCATCGCCATACCCTTGGTCACCTCGGTCTCCCGACCCTTGGCCGTCAGCATGAGGATCCGTGTTCCCTGCAAGGACGGTTCGGCGCGAATTTCCTGGCACACCTCGTAGCCGTTCTTGCGGGGCATCATCACGTCGAGAAGCACCAGATCGGGCAATTCGCTACGTACCAGATCAAGCGCCTCCTGGCCGTCATTGGCGATACACACGCTGAAGCCCTCACGCTTCATCAGGAATTCCAGAGAAATGACGATATTTTGCTCGTCATCGGCGATCAATATTTTTTTGGTCATTCTGTCCCCTCCCTCTCATCGTCATCCGGAGCAGGGCAGCAGGCATGCGAGCCTCATCCCCGGCGCGAGAATTCATAGTTTATCCTGCCTCATCTTTCGTTTCTGTTGATTTGCCGCAAGGCATCAGAAACGAGAAGGTCGCCCCCTCCCCGGCGACACTTTCGACCCACAAACGGCCACCGTAATGTTCGACAATCTGGCGGCTAATGGGCAGTCCGAGCCCGGTACCCTGAGGCTTGTCGGTCATCGCGTTGCCGCCCTGACGGAATTTCTCGAAGACGATTTTCTGCTCTATCGGAGTCAGGCCCGGACCGTTGTCGCGCACATCCACACGTAGGCCATCGTCAGCCTCCGACAAGGTCACCGACACGAGCCCCTTGTCCCGGATGACGAACTTCACCGCATTGGAGAGCAGGTTGAGCATCACCTGGACAAGCCGATCCCGGTCCGCCAGCAAGCTCGAGACGGTGTCAGGCAGGCGCATCTCCAGAGTCACGCCCTTGTCCTTGAACAACTGGCTGGTGGACGCCGCGGCCTGCTCTATGACGTCAACCAGACTCACCTCACCGTTATGCCAATCGGCGTGGCCGGACTCTATCTTGGCCATATCGAGGACCTGATTGACCAGGCGCGTCAGACGTTCCGTTTCACTAACGATGATTCCCAGGAAACGCTTTCGGTCAGCCAGATCGATCCTGGGGTCCTCAAGCAGCATTTCCGAGAAGGCCCGGATTGATGTGAGTGGCGTACGCAGTTCGTGGGTCACTGAGGACATGAAATCATCCTTCAGGCGGTCCAGCTCCTTGAGGCGCTCGTTGGCACTGCGCAATTCACGGGTCGCCGCCTCCAGTTCAAGGGACTTCTGCTCAAGGCGTTTCGAGTAGGCCCGCACCTGAGACGCTTCATCGAGGATGTTCAGCACCTCGTCCAGCCCCAGAGGCTCCTCCTTTACCACCGAGGCGACCATCACCCGCGCCGACGCGCTACCGATGGCACCTGCCAGTGTCGTCTCGGCAAAGTGCACCAGCCCAGCGTCCGCCTGCAGCGCCTCCACGCTGGCCACGCCCCGTGTCCGGGCGTAATCCGTAAAGACAGTCCGCGCCCGCTCTCTGCCGATGAACCGCCCGATCAGGGGCAGCAAATCGGTCACGTTGGCGCTCCCGCGCCAAAAAGCGCCGCCTGACGGGAGAGTCTGTTTGAAGACATCAACAAACAAGGTCGCCTGACCAGCCTCGACGGCATTTGGCCGACGCATCAACGACACGCACACGTACGCACTGATATTGATCAGCAAGCTCCAGAACAGGCTATGGGCAATCCGATCCAGACCCTTTAGGCCGAACAACTCGTGAGCACGAAGCAACTCCAGTCCGAACAGACCGCTCTGCAGGAAATCCGCTGACAACCAGCCTGACTTGGCGAAGGAAGGTAGCAGCAAGGTATACAACCACACCGCAAAGCCTCCCGACAGACCGGCCAGTGCACCGCTGCGGGTCGCGCCTCGCCAGTACATCCCGCCGATCATCGGCGGCGCAAACTGGGCCACCGCAGCAAAGCTGATCAAGCCGATGCTGACCAGCGCGTGCGCCTCGCCGGCAAGGTGAAAATACAGGTAACCAAGCAGCAGGATGAAAATGATCGCGCTACGTCTAATCCCCAGCAACAAGCCCGAGAGATCCTCTTTCCCTTGCAGGGCAAGCCAGCGGTAGCGCAACACCAGGGGCATCACCAGGTCGTTACAGACCATCGTCGATAAGGCAATGGTTTCCACAATCACCATCCCGGTCGCTGCCGACAAGCCACCAATGAACACCAGCAAAGCCAGCCAGCCCTGCCCGTAGGCCATCGGCAGGGTCAGCACGAAAGTATCAGCGTCGACGTCCTGCCCGGCAAAATGCATCAATCCACCCAACGCGATCGGAAGGACAAAAATGTTGATTAACAGCAGGTAAAGAGGGAATAGCCAGACTGCACGACGCAGGTGATTCTCATTGACGTTTTCGATCACCGCCACCTGAAACTGGCGTGGCAGGAACATCACCGACAGCATCGATAGCAGGGTAAGGGCGAACCAGTTTCCGTAACCGTTGCCACCTGCGCCCATGGTCATCAAGACCTGCAAGTCCGGGTTGAGGGCTGCCCGGGAAAACAAATCGCCGAAGCCGTCGAAAACTCCGAAGGTCACGTAGATGCCGACCCCCATGAAAATGAGAAGTTTCACCACGGACTCAAAGGCCACCGCCGCCACCATGCCCTCGTGCCGCTCCGTCGCATCGAGATGGCGGGTCCCGAAGAGAATCGTGAACGCCGCCATGATCAGTGCAATGTAGAGCGCGGTATCCGCCACCCACGGCACCGTTCCTGCCTTGGCAGGCATGATGATCTCCGGATAGCTGGTCAGGATCGTGAAGCTGTTCGATACAGCCTTCAGTTGCAGCGCAATATAGGGAACCACCCCCAGCACTGCAATGATCGTAACCAGCCCGCCCAGCAGGTGACTCTTGCCATAGCGGGACGCGATAAAGTCAGCGATGGAGGTGATCCGGTTCGTTTTGCCGATGCGAACCATCTTCAACATCACAAACCACCACAAGGCGACAACCAGCGTCGGCCCAAGGAAGATCGGCGCGAAACCGAGCCCCGACGAAGCTGCCCGCCCGACACTGCCGTAGTAGGTCCAGGTTGTGCAATACACCGCCAGGGACAAGGCGTAGATGGTCGGATTCGCGATAATCGAGCGGCCTGCGTCGGCCCGCCTGTCACCGACATATGCCACAGCGAAGAGCAGCGCAAGATACAAGAAGGAGGCGGCAACAATGGTGGAACCGGTCATAGCCGACTTCCGCAGCGCCGCTGAACCACGTTCATGCGCTGCCTCTCATCGCTCAATGATCCATGCCATAAAAACGATGGCAGCAGCCCACACGCCGAAGACATACAGATAGAGAACGGGGATTCCATGCCACGCTTGCGGCACATCAAAGATCGACAGGATCGGATAGTTCACGAGAACCCAGCCGAGCAGGAATAGCGCAACCAGACGCTGGCCGGTCAACGTAGCCTTGATCATCTCCCCTCCTTGGCATCGTTTTTTTGTTTATCCGGAACTTATAAACCGAAAAACGAAGCTTGGCGAGCGCTGCAGGGAAAATCCTTGTTCAGTTCACCCCGCGTTCGAGCATGACATAAACAACAAGACCATCGTCTTATCCGGGACACAAACGATAGACGAAAAAAAGGCGCGAAAAACGCGCCTTTTTCTCCCCCTCTACCCCCGGCCTGACTGCACCGGGTTCCTCCCCTGTTTTTTCTTTTCGACGGTCCGCACTATTTTTATTTCGGCTTCTGCCGATTGCGAACCGCCCCCAGCCGGCTGGCCGGGGCTGTAACGACGAAGCGAATTACTTGAGCTGTTCCAGGATGCCCGGGTTTTCCAGCGTCGAGGTGTCCTGGGTGATTTCTTCGCCCTTGGCCAGCTGACGGAGCAGACGACGCATAATCTTGCCCGAACGGGTCTTCGGCAGGTTTTCACCGAAACGAATGTCCTTCGGTTTGGCGATCGGGCCGATTTCCTGGCCAACCCAGTTCTGCAGTTCCTTGATCATCGCAGTGGCTGCATCGCCGGTCGGACGGGCGCCCTTCAGCACCACGAAGGCGACGATGGCTTCACCGGTCAGGTCATCCGGACGGCCAACCACAGCCGCTTCGGCAACCTTCTCGTGGGCAACCAGCGCGGATTCGATTTCCATCGTTCCCATGCGGTGACCGGACACGTTCAACACGTCGTCGATACGGCCGGTGATGGTGAAGTAGCCGGTATCCTTGTCGCGGATCGCGCCGTCACCAGCCAGGTACAGCTTGCCCTGGAAGTCAGCCGGGTAATAGGACTTCACGAAACGGTCCGGATCACCCCAGATATTGCGGATCATCGACGGCCACGGACGCTTCACGACCAGAATACCGCCTTGGCCCCAAGGCACTTCCGTACCGGTTTCATCGACTACCGCGGCCATGATGCCCGGGAAGGCAAGGGTGCAGGAGCCGGGAATCAGCGGGGTTGCGCCGGGCAGCGGGGTAATCATGTGGCCGCCGGTTTCAGTCTGCCAGAAGGTGTCGACGATCGGGCAACGGCTGCCACCGACGTTTTCGTAGTACCACTCCCAAGCTGCCGGATTGATAGGCTCGCCCACGGAGCCGAGGATGCGCAGCGAGGACAGATCGTATTTCTTCGGGTGCACGGCGGGGGTGTTGTCCGCAGCCTTGATCAGCGAACGGATCGCCGTCGGGGCGGTGTAGAACACGGTGACCTTGTGATCCTGGATCATCTTCCAGAAACGGCCGGCGTCCGGGTAGGTCGGCACGCCTTCGAACACGATTTCGGTCGCACCGCAGGCAAGCGGGCCGTAGGTGATGTAGGTGTGACCAGTGACCCAGCCGATGTCGGCCGTGCACCAGAAGACGTCGTTCGGCTTGATGTCGAACGTGTACTTCATGGTCAGGATGGCATGCAACAGATAGCCGCCGGTGGAATGCTGCACACCTTTCGGCTTGCCGGTGGAGCCGGACGTGTAAAGCAGGAACAGGGGATGTTCGGCTTCGACCCATTCCGGTTCGCAGATTTCGGACTGTGTTGCGAGCAGGTCGTCAGCCCAGATGTCGCGGCCAGCCACCATGGCGGTTTCGCCACCGGTACGCTTCACGACGATCACGTTCTTGATGGTGGGGCAACCGCTGGCCAGCGCCTCGTCAGCGATGGACTTGAGGGGCAGAGCCTTGCCACCGCGGTTCTGGCCGTCGGAGGTAATCAGCGCCACGGCGCCGGCATCGTTGATGCGATCGGCCAGGGACTGGGCAGAGAAGCCGCCGAACACGATGGAATGCGTTGCGCCGATACGGGCACAAGCCTGCATGGCCACCACACCTTCGATGGACATCGGCAGGTAAATGACGACGCGGTCGCCCTTCTTGACACCGAGGCTGCGCAGGCCGTTGGCAAACTTGCTGACGCGGCCGAGCAGATCGCTGTAAGTAATCTTGGTGACGTCACCCTTGTCGCCTTCGAAGATCAGCGCGACCTTGTCGCCCAGACCATTCTTGACCTGACGATCAAGGCAATTGTAAGAAACGTTCAGCTTGCCGTCGGCAAACCACTTGAAGAAAGGCGCATCGCTTTCATCGAGAACCTGGGTAAACGGTGTCTGCCAGTCGATCAGCTCCTTGGCCCGCTTGCCCCAAAAACCTTCGTAATCCTGTTCGGCCTCCGCACACAAGGCCTTGTACGCTTCCATGCCCGACACGGCGGCGTTTTTTACCACCTCTTCAGACGGATAGTAGAAATTCTGGGTGGTTTCGCTCGTCATTTTTTTCACCTCTCCTCGTGTTTTGAGTGTGCAACGTTGATAGCTTTGAAACCTTGCTGGCGGGGGACGCAATCGTCAGGCAGCACGCTCTCCATGTTGTGTTTTTCTTGGAGAACCGATCTTGGATCCGCCTAGTATTAAAGGCGATCAATCTTACACATGACTTACACCTGACAGCGCCGTTTCCCATAGCGGGCACCCCCAAGAAATCGCGGACCAGCCACCTCCGTGAAACACAACGCCCCAAAATAATCTTTTTGACATAAACTTTAATGACAAAGGCGAATAACGAATGAAATAGATGATCCACCGAACTCATCTGCTGCTCATCCTGGCGCTTCCGCTTGCAGCCTGCTCATCGCGGCCGCCTGCACAGACATCGACAAGCCATCTGCGCACCGAGGACGCCCGGAGCACACAGGCCAGCATTCCCCCGCTGGTTCCCCATAACCTGCCCCTGCCCCGCCCGGCGCCAGGGCCGAAGGCCGAGACCTACTCTGTCGTCGTCACAAACGTGCGCATCCAGGACCTGCTGTTCGCCCTCGCCCGCGACGCCCACATCAATGTGGACATCCATCCGGGTCTGAGCGGAAGTGTCACCCTCAACGCCATCGATCAGACTCTGCCGCAGATTCTCTCCCGAGTGGCGCGTCAAGCCGACATGCGTTTCGAATTCGACGGACCAAACCTCACGGTAATGCCCGACTCGCCCTTCCTGCGCACTTACCGCATCGACTACGTCAATCTCAGCCGCAATGTATCGGGCACGGTCAGCACCAATACACAGATCGCCACCAGCGGCGCAGGCAGCACACAAGCCGCAGGGGGTGGCATGACCACCGCCGGGCTTCCCAGCGGTGGCAACGTCTCGGCGACGCGCATCGAGAACGCATCGCGCAACCAGTTCTGGGAGTCGGTCGAAAAGAACCTCCGCGATCTTCTGCGTGAAACCGACAAGATCCTCCCTGAAGGCTCCAGCGAAACGATCACCGAAAACCTTGAAACGGCCAGCACCACCGGTACGGGGATAGCGCCGGCGAATCCGGCATCAGCCAGCCGCAACCGCAGCCGGTCCGCCCCGCAGTCGTCCGGCCTCGGTGCCAGTGCCAATCCGGCAAGCATGCAGAACAGCTCCACCACAGTGGTCCACAAGGCCACCTTCCGCGAAGCCGCATCGGTTATCGCCAACCGCGAAACCGGCGTCGTCACCGTCCGCGCGACCGGCCGCCAGCACGAAAAAGTCCGCGAGTTCATCGATGAGGTAATGACCGCCGCCCGCCGTCAGGTACTCATCGAAGCCACCATCGTCGAAGTCAGCCTCGGCGACACCTATCGCCAGGGCATCGAATGGAGCCGCATCCTCAGCAGCGGCACCCGCTTCGGCATCACCGGGCCGAGCCTCGGCACCAGCGCAGGCAACACCCTCAATCCATTCAGCCTTGCCTACAAAAGTACCGACGGGGTCGATGCCACGGTGAAGCTCCTGGAGGGCTTCGGCACCGTCAAGGTCCTCTCCAGCCCGAAGCTATCCGTCCTCAACAACCAGACCGCGGCAATCAAGGTGGTCGAAGAGTACGTCTACTTCAACGTCAAGGCCGATACCACCCAGACAGCCAACACGGGAGCCCTGACGACCGTCACCACCACGCCGCAGGCCGTATCGGTCGGGCTGGTCATGACCGTCACCGCGCAGATCAGCGAGAACGACGAGATCATCCTCAACGTTCGCCCGACCATCTCCAGCATCTCCGACTTCCGGCGCGACCCGAACCCCAATATTCCGCCCGCCATCGCCAACCTCGTCCCGCAAATCCGGACACGCGAAATCGAATCCATCCTGCGCATCCAGAACGGCGAAACCGCCATCCTCGGAGGCCTGATGGAAGACCGCATCGACTACAAGACTGGCCGCATCCCGCTGATCGGTGCCATCCCGCTCTTTGGCGAACTGTTCACCAACCGCGACAACGCGATCCAGAAGACCGAGCTGGTCATTTTCCTGCGCCCGGTCGTCGTGCGTGAACCGGGGCTCGTCGCCGCCACTTCCCATCTGCGCGAGCGTCTCCCTGACGAAGGATTCTTCAACAACAACCCCCGCCCGGGCATACGCAACTTCCCCGCCCCGCGCGCCGACATCGAAACCAGCCCCCCATGAGCCTGCTGATCGACGTACTGCGCAAGGCCGAGGAAGGCCGT
>APMI01017376.1_pt1 | contig 17262 bp, 12 predicted proteins | sample 667938 | NCBI WGS metagenome assembly APMI01 (sample SAMN01084076, study PRJNA167559) | wastewater metagenome | biome: Wastewater | place: Denmark: Ejby Moelle, Odense | collected 2011-11-28 | reverse complement strand
GAAATATGATTGTGTATTTTAGCTAAGAATTTCATACAATATAATAGATTGTAACTTCTGTATATTAAAATTATAAAAGAAGAGTTATATATGAATCTAAGAACTTATTAATAATGAGAACAGAGAAGAAGACAATTGAGCAGACAGAAGATCAAGATTTGCTATTGTTTAGCAAGTAGAAAAGTGTACCTGTTTTAGATCCTCGCTCACAACAGAACCAACATGCACAGCTATACCCCGCCTACAATGACTCTTTGGTAAGAGTATAATGGAACAAAGTTGATCATCTATCAGGATAAGGCTCTATCATCAACTCAATAAAATTAACGGAGAGTGCCATGGGTGGTATGCACATGATCACTGACAGAGATGTTATTGTATTTTGCGTGACATACCAAAGCTAAAATACGCATATTGTTCATTGGAATCTAGAGCATAATAAAGTGTAGAGATGGAACCATAAGTTTTAACTAAAAGGCAACTAATGCTCAATCGATTTCCATATATTTCCAACCACTAAGCTCATGTGCATTGTGGAGACATAATTAGGGAATAGATATCCGTTTCCAGGTATGAAATAAGAACCCAAATAAAAGAAAAGAATACGAATACTTTATCTGCATTACCCTACAGACTCCAAACCCATATCTGTAGCATATGAATACAATTTTGAGATAAAAACCACTAATAATTTGATCGCTCCCATTAAAATAAATCATGAATCAGGAATTTACTGGAATTAGGTTGCTCCTCCGATTTCTCCAAGTCTTAAAAATTCTATCGTACATATTTTTGATCTTAACACTAAAGTTTTAAGCATGTATACATTTGAGCATTTCTTCAACCCAGATCCTATATTTTTTATATGTGTAATATAACCTAGGAATGAAACTGTACCTCAAATTTTAAGTAATGGTCAGCTCAAGGAATTCGTAAGCAAAGATTGGAAAGGATAAAAAAGTATTATACGCTCTTCTCAAACAGGAGAAGAAAGTTTAACTACTTTGGAATTATAAAGAGGACAAACAGCCGAGAATAGTATAATATAAGGGATAGTAACCGAGAATACTTCAATTTACATCAGGTTTACGACCACAATTAAGATACCAGATACAGCATAATTCATACGATAGATTTGATCCGCCAGTTAAGCCAAGTCATTCACAATTTAAGTAGCAACCGATATACTACATGGATGCAGTAAGTGAGAATATCGTAACAATATAGCCAGCATCAACTAATTTTATTTTGTACATGAATCAAACTGATCATATTTTGTACTTCCCTTTGTACAACACTAATATGTATATAAGTTATGCACCGATGCCACTAGAGAAAGGCACAATATTCACATATACTACCTACAATTGGATATGGAGTCAAGCACCAATTTTATATGCTTGGATGCTAATGCAAATATATTAAGACTGGGATTAAGATATACTCAGAATTACTGTCTAAAATATTGATATTAATGTTACAGATATGCAGGGGTATCTGCTCAAGAAGTGGCATACTGTTACCTAATTGTATGATTTTTGATATATGATATTACTATATATATTACAAACTGTTATTCACTGATACATATTATATTACACTCGTAATAATACTTGATGATAACATAATAATAAATACATCATACATGAATGAATCACTAGATACAGAAATATCTCATCATCTAGTTGTCCTAATGCTCCAAAATATGACAGTGCCACACATATTTGCCTCCACTGACCTAAAATGGGAAATCCTTGCCCTGGTGGTTACTAATCTTCATGCGTGCGATTGTCACCTGACCAGTTGGTACCAAAATCACATCCATAAATAGTTTTTATTAGGGGTTTGCAGGACTAATAGGTGAATTACGATACGGTCGCACGTCTATCTGTTGCGGAAGACGGGAAATACCACCGTTTTTTGGTATTCCGTTTAAATTCTACCAGTCTTTCTTATACTTTGCCATGTCTATAGTGAAACGGCCTACTATTTGGAAGTTTATCAAGTGAATGTGAATTGGATGATCGTCCATTGTCAAATTTATAATATAGAAGTCATAAGTTTAGCCCTGTTTAAAGTAAGACCCAGCACAACCCATACTCAAAGGCACACCGTCGATCATCACACCTGAAACTTCATCCCGATTGTCGGATATTTCTACCAATGTGGTAAAGTAAGGCACTCCTTATGCAAATTTAGGATACCCTGAGTCTACAGCTGTGTCCCTTAGGCTAGATCGTTGGGTTTGGATGTCAGTAACACTGTTCATCATGTCGTTGATTGAAATAATTTTACCTGTGTTTGCGATTAGAGAAGGAGTCTGATCGCTGCTGACCTGTGCTTGATCAATGTAATCAGCTTGATTTTTGCTTACAACTGGTTCAGAGTATTGAGCACTTAATTTGCTATTAATTTCAGCTATTATCGAATTACGGATTTATGATACGAAATCTGTAGTCTGCTCGAGAGGAGATTTATTATTCTTTGTTTACGGCTGCTTTTTTTCTTATTTATTTTTACTCTGCTCAATATCAGTAGTATAAAGAGATCTTACTGGTCTAGTTACAAATATCTTCATGATTTTACTTGTGAAGGTGTCAGGTTCATCTCCTGTTGGGTAAGGAGCAGCTGCACTATTCTTTACTAAAACTTATCCCATAACGTTTGTCAAATCTATAATAATTTACACTCGACCACCTACAAGAAGCAACAAATTTTTAACCAATAAAGGGTTTTTTAAGAAGTCAGAGTCTCTTCTAAACAAATAAAAATCTAGTTTTTTGCCATTATTTTAAAATGATATGTCGATATATCTGCTTTGACAGCCGTTGAGAAGAGCGAATCGATACTTCTGACTTTTAAGATTTACTTTTGGCCATACTTTACCATTAACAACCATAGTGTTACCAAAAAACTAAGGAACCCAACTTGTGTAACTTGCAGAAGATGACTTATCTGGGTAGTACAGGCTGCCATCAGTTCGGAATGTTTTATCAGTAATTGCGAATGTTCTCTTTTAAATTTCTCCAAACTGCTTATATATTTTATCCTCGTCTGATGATAAATCAGGATCAACGATTTGATAAAGTCCGACCAGTCCAGCGTACACATTGAGTCTAGTTATGGCCATAGTGTGATCATGAAACCAAAATAGTCCGTCCTTATTTTGTATTGTGATATCTAAAAATAGCTTGGTTGTTTAATAAGGTTTGCGATTTCAGTGAAAAATAATCACGTCCTTTTCTGCCTGATTTAGTCCAGAAACCCATCGGCTGTCCATCCGAACCAGTTTAAGTCTCAAGACCATGAACATGGGGCACAATAGGCACTTCATTAAAAAAGTCAGCCACCATATCAAAAGGAGGAGATTTGTCTAATGGTAACATGTGTTTACCCTCGATACTGTTGGTCCAGATCACATAAGTGGGAGTGTTACTGAAAGCGAGGATTGTTGGTCCCGGGTAAGAATATTGAAAAACACCATTGACTTTGCCCCCATATGCGTAAACTTCAGTTGAAGGAAAAGAATATGGTAAAATCTGAGCCTTAACTTTCTTGGCGTCAATTTCATATGTCTCGATAGGGCGGGGCCAGTAGTCAGATTTGGCTAACTTAGTTGGCAACAGCGGAATAATTTCTCCTGTAATTTCTGTTGTGAACATGAAAGACTTTAGTTCAGCATGCTGTAGAATGGGTGCTGCGAGAATTACGTTAAGGACTAATGAAGCAAACAAAAAGCTTGAAAATCTTTCCATTGATCCGAATTTTATAGATGATTAAAAACCAGTAAGAAAAAATAATAAATGATGAGGGCGATAAGTTGGTGAGCAATTTAATGCTGTTAGAACAGTCCCCTGTTTTAATTTCGATACGTAACAGTTTATAAGTAAATAAGTGGAAAAACTTAATATAAAAAATATCAACTAATTTTATTGCATTTATTGGCTTCAGTATAACTCAGTTGGTTATTTTCCTACTGAGTTTTATACTTTATAGCCATTCCATATATTTTTAATTTCGTTCTAGCATCCATTTTAAACTTAACTCTACTTTCTCTTCCAGTTTACTTCTGTCTATAATTGAGTACACCATGGCCGTACTCAATTCCCATACACTATACTTATAAAGTGACTCGTCAAAGAGACTGACATCAGCCAGTGTCTTAATTGTTTCTTGATCTCTTTATGCGATCTAGTATTTGTTGAATAAGTAGTCTAAACAGTTTTATGTCGTTGTGCATACTAGTCTGAAATCCATAACTTTTAATATTTCAGCTTAAGCTAGCACCACTTATTTGGTCGCCTGGCACCACTCGAATAACTCAGGAGGGTATATTTACTCATATTTCATAGCGATGAACAGAGAAGCCTGTGCTATTGCGGTTGCTGATTTTTTCTAAACATGCACATTTTTTTAGAAGTAACAGTCCATATAGAACACTGCCAAGAATACAGTAGTGCGCTTTAGTCTGAACTTGCGACTCATTTTGAAGAAGAATTTCACGAAAGTAGCTCTGTGCTGACTTGTTATGTGCTCATGGTTGCGGATATAATTCGCTGAGATGCGTCTCTCATTCTCCTTAGACTTCATGAACTTTACAATCTATTTTTTGTACTCCAAGAACTGCACATGATTGGTTTCCTAGTTGGATTTAACTACTATTGCTTTAGCTTCAATTGCGCATTTTTTTATTGGCACTATCTTCTCATTTGGCACGATGTTTTCCTTCATTTCTCGATTTTTGTTTTTGAGGATGTTTTGACGAGTAGCTATTTTAGAGAACTTTTTTTGATCATTCTCAAGATCGGAGTCTGTGCTTACAACTGCATTTCGTTCTCTAATCTTCATAATAACGATTTAGCAAATTATAATTTAAACATGTCGTTGCATATCATTAATTCAATAGGACAATAATTTAAAATCAATCTCTGTCTTATTTCGCGAATAAAATAACGATGCTAAACTTATACGATAATGAGGACTTGCATATTTATTATACTAGTCATTTTATTATTATTGGGAGGTGTAATAAGATAAGATCTAATTGTTAATCTTTGATAATATAAAGTTGGATTTATTTTTTATTTATCATATATAAGATATTTCGATATGCCACCAAAACCCACCGCTGTGACGACCACTTCTTCCGCCCCCAAGGTATAGATGAGTCTATTTAGGGATTTGACGCCTCCAAATATGTCAATAAAAACATGAACGCTGAAACCATCGGCAAGCTTAAGGAAGTTTTCGATCTATTCGATGCTGATCACAGTGGACAGATCTCCATTCCTGAAATCGTTGACACCATCAAGGCTCTTGACTTAGAATCAGATGCCAAGAACATCATTCACATTGTCCAGGCTTCAACCACAGCTGACGAGCTTGACTTCGAGACTTTCATCCAAATTTTCGGTCAACCAGAAACCCAAACTGAGGCTTCTCTTCACGAGCTTTATGAGGTTTTCGACCCCAACGGAACCAACTGCTTCGGCCCTGAAGATTTCGAAAGAGTCTGTGACTCAGTTGGCGAGAGATTCACTCCCCAGGAGGTTGATCAAATGATTGACTATGCTGACAAGGATAGAGATGGAGGAATCAACTACGAAGAATTCGTTGCAACCGTAACCAGACAATACCCCAAAGTTTGATTTGTCTTAGTCATTGTAAATGCTTAATCTAATTATCTATTCAATAATTTAAATAGAATGAATCAAGACAATTTATTAATAGCTTTGATCGCGTATAATTTAAAAATATTTTAAAAATGAAGATTAACTTGAACCAACCCAATGGCTTCACCACGATCTACGGACAGGGCACTGAGAATTACATTGATGCTAAAAACCCAAGTAAGACTGTCTTCATGTAGATATCGAAAACAAGCGAAACAGATTTAACCCATACACTCTCAACTATGGAACTGTGGTGGGCGTAGCTGGCAACGATTTTGTTGTTATTGCCGGTGATACCAGACTATCTGAAGGTTATAGCATCGTCACCAGAGACTAATCTAAGTTGGTCAAGCTATCATCTAAGACTATTTTGGCAACTTCTGGCATGTTTGCTGAATTCTGTGAACTTAAAAAAGTCCTTCATGCTAAACTCGAGGCATATGATTACAAAATCGAGAGAGAACCCTCTACTGAGTCTATTGCCCATTTATTGAGCAAGACCCTTTACCAGAGAAGATTTTTCCCCTTCTACACTTTCAACCTTGTAGGTGGATTAGACAGAAATGGAAGAGGCGTCATCTATGGATATGATGCAATTGGAAGCTATGATAGCGGTATTGCTCTTGCTCAAGGCAGTGGAGCTCATATGATTTTGCCATTGCTGGACGCAGAAACAATCGGCTACAACAACCCCGATCATGACAAAAAGCCTCCATTGACAGAAGAAGGCGCTGTGAACTTAATTGAAAGAGCTTTCAAAGCCGCAGCCGAGCGAGACATCTACACTGGCGATAAGCTCGAAATAATTGTGCTAAATAAAGAGGGAAGCAAGACCGTATGGAGACAACTTAGAAAAGATTGATTAGTATCAGTAACTTGCATTTTATATCCCATGATAAACACATCAGTAGGTTGAGTCATTAAGTTTCCTGTCGTTGAGCTTTTGTACAGTATTTTGACAGAGTTTCATTAAATATGTCAATTAACTTCTTCGCTTGCTCGATCTATCCCAGTTTTTATGGAGAAGTGATGTCCTGTGGTTTGGGTACTCGATTTCGTTATTTAATAAATTTTTATATTTTTAATTTTAGTTTGCTCAAAGTTTTGTTTCTCTCGTATTGTTAAAATCTAACCAGTACCTTTGGTGATAGATTTCGCTTCTCCGCCACTTTCTCATATATTTTTTGAGACTCTCTGTTTATTAATGGACTTTATCTTAATTATTTAATTTATTTGTCTTTAGTTTCGTCCCTTATTTCCTGTATAGTTTTTCTCAAAAATTTCCTTTTATGATCTTTCTTATACTCCTCAATTCTTTCAGCAATAGCTTGACGCATGATACCCCTATTTTTGGAATCGCATTTAAATGGTGATGATTTGGAGTCATAGTCCTTGTTAGTGGGAGTAGTCGAGATTGTCAAATTGACTGATGTTGGACTACGCGAGTATGAGAATGGGTGATTTCGCTTATTTGAATAATAAGTTGTTATGTCTTCTAGTTTCAACTTCTTGCGAGATCGATCTGCAAGCATACGATTAACCTAGCTAGTAATTTTAATATGAAAAATATTTATATCTACGCCAAATATATATTGAAGGTTGTCAATTAATATCAGCCACCCACACTTTTCTCTGCTAACCTTCGCACTTTTTTATTGAACTCTTGTTGGTTTTCTTTATACATGACGGAGGCATCTACGTTCGCGGGAGAATCTAGATTGGGGGCTGCTAGCATTGAGTTTACTGCCACGATGACGGCTTACATTGTGTAAATAGGGTTCCACTTTTACTCGAGTTGCTCCATTGGGTTCGTTACGTCCACCTCGGGGTTGTGCAATATTGAAATGCAGACGTCTCCATTGGGGAAAACTTCATTACACAATAATTACTATTGGGGTGAAACATTTCGCTCGTGAATGTCATTTTTGGTGGCTTATAGGGGAAGTCCTCGGGGAATGTTAGGGTTGCAGAGTAAATACCTCCTTCGTAGGGAGTACCGGGAGGGCCTTGAAAGCACAACCGCCAACGATACAGATCGCCATCGATGAGTCCGACTGACAGACCTAGATCAGCCTAGCATTTTTGGAGCACTAGGTTACAATGCGATTACATTCTAGTTGCTTTTTGATATAGAGGTGTGACACTTTCTTGTTGTTCATGCGGACACGAATTCTTTAATAAATATATATACCAAGTTTAAAATATTCGAATAGCTAAGCATGTATTATTATAGTATGATCTCGTTAACACGTACCCTCGCATTTATAGCCTTGATCCTCGCATTGCTAACTCCGATAACAGTGGCATACGATCTTAAATACTTCATCTTCACTCCGCAATGCTACAGTTCTCTAGTCGAGTCAATGAACGTAGGTGACACTCAGTGCATCAAGCTAGTACACATGTTTTAATGCTAGACTCTCAGTAAGCTGCTAGGATATGTTCTAGTTTTAGGAGGAGCTATAATCAAGATCCCTCAGTTAATTAAAATATTGCTCGATAAGTCAGTCTATGGCATTTCATTTACTAGTGTGCTTACAGAGTCAATGACCAACTGGGTCACAATTGTATACAGCTGGCATAGAGGAAATCCTTTCAGTATCTATGGCGAAAATGTCTTCATTTTAGTTCAAAATCTGCTAATAATGGCCTTGTTCGTACTCTATGCTAGAAATGTGCCAAAGGGAGTCAAAGATCCAGGAGAGGGAGCAACTAAGAAATGTCTTATCATCTTGATCGTATTCGGAATTTCGATGTTTTTGACCCAGAATCCATTCGCCTGGCCACAAGTTCTCATCGATTACGTAATGTTCTTACAAATCGGCCTATGTAAATCATGAATAAATCTAGTTTCATTCGCAAGATTAACACAAATTGCACATATTTTAAGATGCAAGTCAACAGGCAGTCTAGCACTTCTGACATGCCTTCTAGTTGTAGCAGGTAATTTAGGCCGAATGTTCACCGTGTTTGTATAAATTCGAGACGATTACATGTTCGCTATATCCATTGTCTTGGCCACTATTCTTAATAGCACGATATTGACACTTTTCTTCGTCTACTGGAATAATACTGTCAAGGAAAGATAAAGACAAAAGGCATAGTGATATATATTTATTATCAATTCAGAGGTCAGGATTTTTGCTGAAACAATTATGAAATATCGTATATTACTATTAAATACAATTAATGAGGAATAAATTATTTATTCTAATCAATATTTTCGGTAAAGTCGAATATAGTTAATCTGTCTTGTCGTTGGCAGTTCGAACTCATATTGAGGATAATCCCGTGATATCTTTTCGACTGCAGCTAATACTTAATGCCTAATTTTCTTCATCTGTCTGAAAAAGATAGTGAGGTATGTGATGGACATTAATAAGATGAGTCCAATTAGCGCCCACATAACAATCAAGTTATTAGTGATGAAAATGATTACAGTCATCACTGGAAGTATGATCAAAAGTGATAATCTTGAGTAATATGTGGATATTCTATGCATCCTCCTGTCTGAGTTGACTTAAGTCGATGCTTCCTTTAATCTGGTTTAAATTCCAAGTCGATCAGCCTCATAGCCTGGTTCCCAGACACTGGCATTACAGGTCTGAGGCTCTTCAAATTTTGGGCACAATAACATCGATAGGGTAGGAGCAATGAAGCAGAGAGGCTGAGGAGAATTTGTTCGGGAGAAGACAGGAGCAATTTCAGCTACGTACTGTCTCTACATTATGGGATTGTCCATCTCAGATAGGCGATATTTTATATAGGTTGTTTATACTTTAATAGATGTTTTTATCAGAGAGTCATAAAACACTCTTACAGGATTTGCATTGATAAAACACAATATTAGCCAAAATTAGTTGAAAATACATATGAAAAAAATCTCATAAGACCATGCTTTATCAATTGCCTTTTGTTATAAATTGAGTTTGAGTTTATTATAATCAGCAGTACAAAAATAGAAATGAAAAGAATACAGCCATAGATGCGATCATGGCCAGTACGAGTTCTCTTAAAATTGTTCATAATACCTTCAAGAAACCCTCCCTCTTTATCCATAATCAACGCAATCGCATAAGCTGTACTCTTCACATGTTTAGTCAGTTTACAGCCAGTGGGTAAGCTTTCAGATCAAACTAGCGAGTGGGCTCTCTTTCTGCAGAATACTCAGAGCGAGACTGTATATATCATCATACTGGCACTCTTAATTAGTTTAGTCGCGCGTGGGTTACTCGGAATATCATTAGTGCGGTTAATGTATGTACCTATTTCTTCAATTCTGCTCACAAGTACTAGTTCAATCATAGTACTGGCAATAGCCTGGTTCCTATTGCTACTCAATATAATAATTGACATACTTTCGCATATTGAGTTTTCATTTTGTACAAAAAATAACAACTGTTAAACAATTAATTTGATAAAAGTATTGCACTATGGAGTCATAGGTTGCGCATTATGGTTCTGCTATATAAGCCCGAACTATCTGCCATAATCAATCGTAAACATAGTCTCTTAAGGTATCTCTTTAGTAATATTTGCTGTTTTATTATTTGCCAAATCGCGGTCTAAGCAGCACTCTTACTTACTGAAGGAGATATATATCAGATTCTATGCTTTGACAGCAAGCATATACGTTAAAAACATAATCTGCATTTGGTTCAATCCAATGAGACCATAAATTACAACGCTTATCGCATTAATTGGATCACAAATACTTTACTCAATAGCAAAATTGGCACTTGAAGCCAGACAAAAGAGAAAACAAGATGAAGTACACAACTTGGTGAACAATGTAGATACTTTTTTCCAAATTTACGCTTACTTGTACTCTGATACATATGAATAGCATCTGTAACATTTATTTGCAGCATTTTGCCAATAAGACACAGGCAAATTACTATAATCAGCAGGCGCGCATTAAATAGCACAAGATTAACCGATACAACCTTATTTTAATCAAAGACAGACTAGAAATTCCCCTTTTAGGACACTCCTGCAAGGTAAAATCTAAGTTAAAAATGCACATTAACTAGCGGGTAAAACTTCATTAATCTAATAGCTCAACAGAGGTCGCAGAAATTCGTAAATGATGGGCATTTCAGCAAAAACTAAATCCCTCTTAAAGCAGGCCATGCAAGATAGCGAATGCAACAGATTTAAGTGCTTACTATTAGGATTGTAAATTGACTATGCAGTTAACCATAACATCATAGGTTTATTGCAAAAACTGTATGAAATGAAGTAAGAATGCAGAAAATTGTTCTGGATATAACGCCTGTGTATCATAAAACACATAATGAAGCTAGAATTAATGATTAAATAAAGTTATACATTAAGTTGCAATTCTCCACCTTTATATGTTGAATTCTTTCGCAACGAGCAGATACGCACAAATATCCTTAAAAGTTCATTTCAACATTTACAGTTATTCCGATATATTTCTTCACCGACTTCTTCAATTTTATTTTCGAAACTGTCGACTATGCTTAGGAAAATGCTCAATTTGGCATAGAAGACAGATCAGATGTACAATGATACTCACATAAAATGCAAGGATCTGGAACTATTGTACATTGATCATCTGTATATGGTCAGGAGAGATGTAGAAAAAGCTACTGCCATGTTCAGAACTATCAGCATATTCTAATAAGCTAGAAATTGGCTCAATATCGATAATAAAATATATCTGTGTTTGGGCATTTAGCATACTAATGTTTTTGTTTAAAATGTTGGAATAAATCTAAGAAAATTGTTGGGATTTGATCGATCATCAGTCAAAAATGGCAGTATGTCTGTATTTCTACCTGCATTCTATCAGTAATCTCATAGTAAAAAATTAGAACAAGCTTTTGATTTACCGACATCAGATATTTAAAATTTCTCCCGAGAGACCATCATCAAACACAATGATGGTTACTACTTGCCGATAAACTTATAACTGAAACTGGTCTGCTGTCCAAAAACAGGAAAACTCTTCTTTGAGGGGTACATTCAGATAAATGAAGACCCTGGTTTTAATTGGATGAATTATTTCTTTGAAAACATATAAGAGGAGAGAATTATAGAAATTGGAGCCCCGCTTAAGGATATTATATAACTACCTCCTAATAAGTTTGTGTATGTTAATGAGTTCTTCGACAACTAAAGATCACCTTCCATGTGTTCATTGACATCAAACGAAGGTAAGCTCACTGACTCACGCCAAAATAATCAGCAGAACAAATACTTGTATCATAATGGAGTTGAGTACCAATATTAAAAAATAAAGAATCTTCAAGGAATGAATAGTTCATATACTTATTATGTGTGTGCAAATTCACATGGTCGAGCATCAGAGGGTCAGTTAGGAAAATCTTAACCATTTTAAAATTACTGCAGTGAATTCTTGAAGTACCAGAAATATCCTACAAAATACTAAGATTGTGACACTCATTTAGACGAATTCTTTGCAGCTAAAACTTAAATAAAACACAAAATTAACAGTAAACTAGTATTATGCTTAATGGTTATTGTAGTATTAGTTATCATGGCCGGTGTGGCAATGCAAACAATGCTTATTGCTAAAGTACACCAGTCTAGAGCACAAAATGAAGCTATTGTTGCAGATTTCGATAATTTTGTGGAGTTCTATCATCAAATTGATAACTTTGGTTTGATACTCAGCAAAGCCTACTTTATGATAGGCAAGAGTAAATCATACAATTACCCATACTACAATATCTAAAAACTTTGCTTAAACTTGCAGTCAAGAAATGAGATGATAGCAAAATACCAAGAGACAACAAGTGGCACAAAACCCTACAAAGAGTATGTAAATGAGCTGCTCGCAATAGTGTATCAAAGTCTATATATAATAGACATCAAAACGAGAACATTAGTCAGTAACTCAATCACTGCGATCATTAATGGAATATGGGGTGCTGGCCATTAACGCAACCTTTAAAATTATTTACAATAGGCTAGCAAATTTATATCATAAGACAATAAAGTTAAGCTTGTAGTCGGTGGATGCCTTGGTTTTCTTATCTTTGCAGTCTACTTCATTATCATTAAAGTATAGTCTATCAAAAGATAAAATTAATATGAAAGTCTTAACTTATTATGTGGTCTCAATGCGGCTGCTCTCTTAGCTCATTCTGCTGAGGAATTCTTGAGAAGGACTGTTGGTGGAATATCTGAGCATGACTTCTCATAGATCAATCGTGAAACTTTTAAATAAGAGGGAGGAATTGTAAATAAAACATCACTCACTAGTGGCATATCAGCTAGAGAGAACTCAGTGCGAGGATTTTTCGAATAATCGATGATTAATAGCACAAATAGGTAGAGTAATAACTTAAGAAATGCAAGTTCAATCCCTTATAATACACTTGAGTTGAAGGAGAAAATTGAAGAAAATGAGACAGCGCGCAAACAACAAAAAATATAACCTCGTTCTAAACTTTTTATGCTGATATGGACAATATTTCTATTATTATTTTTGGGCTTTGTAGTAGGTTCTATCATTGTCGACCAAGCAGGTAGTCAAATATCGCTCTCACGATCTATTGTAAACTTGGAAGTTTTGCTTCGCCGTCAAATTGATTTAAGTTCAACGATTACTCAATACTTAACATCAGTAGCTCAAGGCAATCAATCAAACGATTATATGACTTCATTGCAATAATACAATACAAGCCTGAGTACAACAATAGATTTCGATGAAATTCGATCAACAGACTTCAAGAACTTCACAGATTACTACCAAAATTTCAACTATGTATACTTATGCGAGTACATGGCATGTGATAGCAAGTACAAAGCACAAATCAATATAATTTACAGTTCAGCAGTGCACATGATTACTAATTTCATGGCCAATAACCCTAACCCTAATGTCAGTTTAGCATCAGATAACGCATAGGTTGATCTGATATTCTACGCGCACTACTTGTTATAAAATACGACGTATCTTATCCTGAAGAGCTATATTTCGGATTTTACTGTTTATTAGCAGAATAAATACTCGAAAATTAATCTATTCTATGATTTACAGCTCACTGCTTTCATACTGTATGCAATTATGGCTTTAGGGTTTTACTTAATATTGTTTAGAAAATAGAGAGCACACTGCACGGCCATACTTAATATTGTTAAGGAGGAAAGTTACCAAACACCAGAAACAAATTAATGACTCATATTTTTATTATATTTACTAGGTGTATATAATATCTATAATATTGTCAATATTAACAATATCTATTACCCAGATGGACAAGCAGCAATTCACAGGCCAAGTATATCTCACATTATTTTAGATAGTAGTTACGATTGACCCACCCGAACTGCGTACTGAAATGGGAGGAGCCAGCAAACATCACGAGTATCGTATCTATGGCATCGATGAAGTCAATGAGTTTGATGTCTGGCGCCGATATTCAGATTTTGTTATTCTTAAAACTCATATGGCAGCTCGTTGGCCTGGCATCTATATCCCTTCCCTACCATAAAAGAAATTCTTAGGCAATAATTAAATGGGATTCCTTGATAACAGGAGGCAAGGACTTGAAAATTTTCTTAAGCTTATCGCAGCTCAAAAATATCTTTGGTATGGAGATGTAATTATCATATGATACAGGAATTTCAACTTTTTATTAAAAGCAAATCACATGAAGTCGATAAATTTTTGAGTAACTTGGGCAAGACCAACAATCGAGAAATTGCAGCCAAATTTCGTACTAAGTTTCCATAAATACTGGACTCAAACGTGGAGTAAAAATCAACAGAAAGCAATACAAAAGTTGCTTAATTTAGAAATTACTTGAAGAATGCTTTAATCCTATTAGAGAAGTTAATAAAAGTGTCGGATCTGATGACAGAGGCTCGCAAGAGGTATAATTAAAGGTATGATATACTTTTAAATAATACACTACCAGCTTATTAATAAAAATGCATTACTTAATACACCTAAAATAAGTAAGCGCTATGGTTTTTGAATAACAAAGTCAATGGCCTAGCTGAAACACAAATTAATATGAACAAATTTTCCAATAAAAATTCACTGTCAATTGTCAATGAGCTCATTAAAGATTAAATCAGAGAGATTATTAATTTCCAAGAGCTGTTAAAGAATAAGTAATAATTTGAATCAAGCAAATTGAAAGCAATGGGCAGAGTCAAAGACCTCGAAATTGAATAAACTAAAATTAACGCAGGTAAGGAAAGTCTTCTCAATAAAATAAAGAACGCTAGTAAATAGCAACAACAACAAGAGAACAAAGTTCAACTAGAAAGAGCGCGAGAAGATCAAAAAGATGCATAATAAATCTGTAAAGTTATCGATCGGATGCTAGCTGCAGATCAAATCGCCATATTCAAGCAGGCAAGACAAAAGAATTATTATAAAGTTATTAAGGAGATGGCGAAAGTTTAAAAATAGAACTGCAGTTTAGAAGAATAATTTTGGGGTAAAATCGCTAATCAAGGATTTCTTATTGAGCCTGCATCTGCGCAGAAGTAATAGACATAAGTTAAAACCTAAAAGACAAAGAGCGAGACAAAATAGGTTGAAAAACATGAATAGAATGAAGATAAAGAGTAGGAACATTATGATGAGATGTTGAAAAAAATCAAAGAAGCTTAACAAGAGTAAATTCAATAATGATGATAATTCTTAGACAATAAATAAGTTTAATTTGGATAAACTAATGTATTATTATAAAAATCAGTCTTCCAGTTCGACTCCGTCATCTTCGTATATTTATTATTCATCTTTTTACAGTTCTTTATAGTTGAATTTAATTTATTGATCACCATCTTTACCTTTATTAAATAACCTTTCTAGTTTATCTTGCTCAATTGTGGAGTCATACAAAAGTTAAAATTTGTTCTATTCTACTACATTTGTATTGAACCTCGCTCTTTTCTCGGAAAAATTATGCGGAGGAAGCAAGATCGAATCTACACCAATTTTAAGAGCATTTTCCACCATGCCTGGAATGACATCCATCAATACTGGACAACTAAGCTCTAAACATGGATTAGTATTTATCTAGATAAGCCATGGGTGAAAGTCAGAGTCTATCATGAAATCGAATCCGAATATCTCAAAGTTGTGTTATTTTCGAGAATCATCAATCAATAATGCTGAAGCTTGCATACAATCTCTTGCTATTTTCTTAAGCTGAGGGTAGATGTCTTTGAAAAAGCTGTATTTACCTCTGTATTATTTTTACAAATATCTTTCAAATTATTCGTAAGATATTTTGTTGCCTTTTTCATATTTACCATAGTCTGGCAAATGTTTTTGTACTGCATCATTAGTCAGATGCACAGATGTATAATTATTTTTAGTTGAGTACTAATATGATGTGGTTCTAATATAGCCCTGCTCGTACCAATACCCTTTGATCTGGCCATTCACACTCGTAATCATCATATAATGTCTAATGTCAAACTTCCGCTTCTGGTATAAGAAAGGCTTATCTAGGTATTCTTGAACAATATATGTTCTTTTGTTGCCATTATCTAGTTTTCTTTTATTTTTTAAAATAGATTTTATTTATTCTAGAGTATGGCAAACAGTAATGCCATGGCCTCGATTTGTGAATTCACCTGGCTTAACAATCCAAATATTTTTGCGTTTACGCTGTCTAGGACCTTATTATTGCTATTTTTTATTACTTTATTTTGATTGCTTATAAAAATATTGTAAAAATTTAGAGTACTCCTTGTCCTCAACTCCATTCTCAATGTGGAAAGTTAATGGAATGTGCTCAAATACTTAGCAATTTGACTGCTAATAAAATGCCTTCATTGTTGCGAAAAGGGCTTTTTTATTTCCAAGTACATAATTTTGTGGCAGGTGGTTATGTATTTTTATGTTTTCAACATTGTTAGCATTATTGATCTTTGAGGGAGTTTTAAAATATTTATTTCTAGTTCTAAAAGTAGGATGCATCTTTTATTCAATATCTCTGTTCTTTTCATAATAATCGAGCCAATCAGATACTATTTCCTCATTTAATATCTTTAAATTTCTTCGATATTGTACACCGTTTCTTTTTTTCTGTACATCATTACTTAATCGGCTTTATTTGTTAGTTATATTATTTGAGTTCTTTTGAGAGTTAAATATATTATTTACCTTGATTTGAGTCCAAACAAAATTAGCTTACTATATTTTATCTGTTATTGTCCACCATGACTCTCTTCTTTTGAATAGTGTCTTAATTAACATCGAGTTATTTCCACCGCCAATATACACTCGATACTTTCGAGTTAAACTATCGGGGAATTCAGCCTGCAATCGGTTACTATATGCGACTTTCCACATAAAGTCAAAATAATAATACCTCTCAAAAGGCTGTACAAATGGACGAATTGTTTTTGTTGTCGAAAGCTCATTCTTAATGCCAGTCAAAGCTTTAATTTATATTAGTTCGCGTTATGGTGGTAATAGCAGATCTTCACCCATGAGTTACATTCCGTTTTATTTTGACATCTCGTTTTATTTCTTGAACTATTCAAATGATTGTCGAGGAATAACTAATGCTCTTTTATTATTGATGACAGCTGCAGTTAATGAATTTTTGACTCTCTAATTAGTATA
>APMI01026596.1_pt1 | contig 17266 bp, 15 predicted proteins | sample 667938 | NCBI WGS metagenome assembly APMI01 (sample SAMN01084076, study PRJNA167559) | wastewater metagenome | biome: Wastewater | place: Denmark: Ejby Moelle, Odense | collected 2011-11-28 | reverse complement strand
GACAAGGCCTTTGGCCGCCCCCCGGAGCACTTTCAATACCTGCCACTGCCGGCAAAATGCGCAATCGAGTATCTCGACGCGCAGGGCTACGGCAACAGGACGATTGAAAAGCTCAATCTCTACCTCGACCACTACCTCAAAGTGACGGCGCTGGAATGTGACGAATACACCCGTTACTCCTGCCACTACATCGCCATCAAGCGCTTTTCCTTGAGCGGCGACGACATCAAGGGCAATCTCTACTGGCCGGAAACGACCAGTCCCTGATCGGCGGGTCGTTCAACTCCCGCGCAGCAACCTTCAACCAATCGTCCGGATGCAACTCGCCATCCGGCGAGCTCCAGTCTGGGCACTCTCAATCTGGAGAACCACATGTCGAAAAATTGTAAGCCAACCCCTGAGATGATCCAGGCAGCCGAACTGGTGTTCGTTGCCATGGCTGCAGTGGATCTGATCAAACCAATTGTTCGGGGATATCAGGCGAAAATCCTTGCTGAAAAGCAGTGGCCAATCAAAGAGCAGTACGCCGGACGCCTTGGCAAGGAAATCATCCTTGATCCGGAGCATTCCTACTTGCTGGAGGAGACGACCATGACGGAATACTTCGCACTGTGCAATGAGGCCCGAAAACAGGCCAATTTGCATGTGGATAGCGAAGATAAATGCCCGTTGTGTGTTGCCGAGTACCAGCTTGTTCAGGCGAAGTGGTGTCTGTGTGAAGTGATGGCACCGGTAACGAAAATCGCGGCCGAGAAAATCACCGCGGCATCGATGGAGAACTATAAGTCCTACATCGAATTGACGCTGAAACTTCTGGGATCGTACGTCCGGCCGGCGGCGAAACTGATGGATGAATTCGGCTTCAATGCCAACGGTCAGAAACTTCCCGCGGCGGCCGCACAACAACCAACAAAAGGCGATTAGCATCCAAGCCTTCGGCGAAACTGCCGTGCATAGCAACAAAAAAAGCCCTCGATAACCAGAGGGCTTTTTTCATTTGGGGTGAATGGATTTAGCCGGTCAGCAATGCCACATCACGATTGAGGACGTGCGTTTAGCTGCGCCACTTTCTGTTGAACCATAGCCAGAATGGCAGTTTCGCATTCCTCAATAAAGTGATTATTCTCATATAACACGCCTGCTCTTAGCGTGATTTGATCACAGCAGAACTTTTGGAATTCTGGATTATTGGCGACGGCTACTGCCTTTGACGCAAAATCCTCCTTACTCGTTGCAACAAGATCCATGAATCCCATCGCACGATACATTCCATAGGTATGTCGTGAGCGTTGCAGTGCGCCAGGCAAGGTCACAATAGGAATACCAAGTGAAAAGCCTTCAAGCGAAGTATTCTGGCCATTGAAATGCATCGTATCGAGCATTACATTCGCGCATTGGAGAATGCCTAAGTATTCTTCATAAGGCTGTCTGGCAATGAACTGAACGCGCTGAGCAAGTTCCGAGGAGCAGCGGGCGAATCTGTCCTGTAGTTTCTGGCGCATGTAGCCTTGAACGTCAGAAATAAGGACAATCCGAGCTAGTTTGTCTTGCTGCACGATATTGAGAAAGACGTCATCCATATCCGGATGTACTTTAAATAGCGTTTGAGGGCAGAGATAGATATGGTCCGTATCAGATAGACCAAATTTGCTGCGATTAAATGATTCTTTTGGCGGGGATGGCCGGTAGTAATAAGAAAGAGTGCCTGCCCCTTTGACACAAACCAATGACTCCGAATAGTGATGTTCGCTCTCATCAGTTTCATAGAGGTCGGACGAAAGGAAATAATCGATGTTCGGAATGCCTGTGGTATCAGGATGCCCGAACGACGTAAGCTGAACTGGAGCTAATCGTGCAAAAGCCAAAAGGTAACTGAATGGCTCCATGCCAATATCCTGCCAGAACAGAACATCTAATTTGATATTCGCAATGTCATCCCGAGATTGCTGCAATCCGCCATTGGTGGGAACGGTGACTACCTGATCAGCTGCCTGGTTAATGAACCCTGCAATATGGTCATTCTTCTGGCCACCAATGTGGATGACTACGACCTCAAATTTAGACCTATCTAACTTCTCGACCAAGCCTCGAGTGGTGTGCCCAATGCTATGGTCGTAGAGAAAGCTTGAGGCTATTCCAATTCGAATACGCCCAGCCTTGCCCACCCACGTTTGGATGTGGGGAGATTCCCAAGCTAAGCTGGGTGTGGCTCCTAACGTTGCAGAAGCAATCCTTGTATGCAAATCCTTGTTACACAGTCCATGGTAGGAAAGATAAAAGTATGTACCTGGGAACCATGTCGGGTCATTGATCGAGCGGCCAGAAGCTTCAAAAATGTCGAGGAGCCTATTGATTCTCTCTCGTACTTTGCGCGGGTAATCAAAATCTGGATTGATACTTTCCACAATGGTGGCCTCCCGCAAAAGGGCGCTCCCATCGTTTGGCATTTTGTCAGACAGCGTTTTTAAAACCGGGATAGCTTCCTCATAACGGTGCTGACACAGAAGGGCAACCGCAAGATCCCGGTGAGCCGACATCCGCATGGGATCGAGCGTCACGAGCTTCCGCAAAAAAACAATTGAATCACTAAAGCGTGATTGGGTGATTAAGACGCCCGCTAGACTATTCAAAGCTTCGACATGCTGAGGATTGTGCTCAATTGCCAGCCGAAAATGCTTTTCTGCATCGTGCAACAATCGACTTCTGAAAACATCCATCAAACCTTGGTTGTTGTAGCAATCAGCTAATAATCGCTTTGCTTCTACGAAATCCTGCTGTTTACGTGACGCTTTCTTGCATAAGGCAGCCGCCTCAAGAAATCGTGACGATTGCATCAATTGCCATGCATCATCCAAAGTTCTACTCATTTTCTGTCTGTCCCAAAGCTATGTAACCATCCTTGCAATTATCGTACATGTCCACTTAGTACGTCATTGCTGGCAGCTTGCCAATGATAGATCACGCCACCAATACTACTAGGGGGTCTGCAACTTTGCCCGGCCGCAACGTAATCGCCTGCCGTTATACAATTTGGCGGTCACGGATGCCAGCGCACAACAGTATTGCAGTGCATAGCAACAAAAAAAGGCTATTCATCGACGCTTCCCAGACTCAAAACTCCCTGGAAACATTGCCCGAGAATCCAATAGATCAGTTTTCTTGCGCTTGCTTTTCTTTTTTTGGGATTTTTGCGCTTTCAATGCCGGCGAATTAACCAGTCGAGTTTTCGCAGTTGCCGCATCCTTTGCCTCACTGCCGCCCTTGTCTATTAATTCGTTTAAGGCAGCTACCTTTGTAAAATAATCTCTGGCGTGTTTGTAACGCTTGTTTGCCATCCTTGGACCTTACGCAGAGAAATATCTACCAACGGACTTCAACGATTACATTTTTGCTCAAATGCATCTGAATTGCAGGGTCACGTTTCCCAATGAGCCAGCCCGGCCCGGGGTCAATTGCAGATCAACTGACTCCATTTTCTTTCCCTGCTTGGTGCAGAATTCATTCGCCTCTTCGTGAACTTCAGAAGCGGCAGATGCTGAAATACCGCCTCCAACTTTTGCGGTGTTCTTTGAGATCATGAACTTGTCAGTTGTAAGCGGAACGACACCGGAGCTTGCGCACCCCGAGAGCAGCAGTATCAGAGCAAATGAGATGTACTTCAAAATATGACCTCAAAGAGTATTGATGATTTATAGAGACGGTTTTAGCCGGTTGGACATCCTCAAGTAAGAATAGCATGGTCACATACCAACTGAATCACCCATGGAATTGAGGAAGTTGCGGAAATAGGATAGCTGTCGCTCGGCGAAATCATCCACTGCCCGGAAGGTAACAGTTCCTTTGCGGACCCAGTTGGCGGCGCCCCCTCCATCCGGTCAGTCAGTGCAGATCGGATGCGATTCAGTGGTCAACACAGCGAGATTCCGCAGTCAGCAATACCGCATCATGATCCAGATCGGGCCAAGGAATAAGACCGGAACCGAGAGGCAATAACACACAGTCATTCGCATGTGCGCCCGGTACGTGCGGTGTGATAGGTTCTTCCAACGGAGAGCGGAAACATACTCGCCGACCGCAAGGACAAACATCATGCAGCAGAAGACCGTCATCAACATGGCCGTCAGCATCTGCAGTTGGGGAACTTCACGGCAGCTAAAGCCCATCGGGCGGCCGAATTGGAGGACAACATCGTATTTCATCGCGTAAGAAAAAAAGAATAGAGCCGGAACGGCAAAGCACAACGTGACCAACAGGAACCCATAAAAGGCCCGACTACGGAACAATCGTCCGAATGAGTAGCCAACGTCGGCAAAACCTTCAAGCAAGCTGGACATTGTGTTTTCTCCTTGGTCAAGTCTGGCGCCAATTTTCCTGGAGAACGGGCGAGCAAGTCGCGCGGCTAAATCGGGCTTTTTGCAACAGCAACCGCCCCCTTCGAAAAGTTGGCAATCTGCGAAAAAATGGCATAATGAAACCTCGTCAAGGGTGCATACCCTAGATCGGTAGCTGGCAGCACCGAACCACAAGCCAGCCTTCCATCGAGCCATTCGGCTCAATTCAACCCAGCGGGGATTCCATCTCCCCGTAGGGGTCATGGTCTCCGCAATTTTTGGAGAAACAACCATGACGCTTCACTGTTATGACCTGCTGTTCCCCGATTTTTGCCAACTCGCAATCCTGCGAATTTCTTATGGCGAACTAAAAGGGGTGTTCCGCAAGGAAGCTGACACGATGGTTCTGGATGTCTATCTGCCGGATGGTGGGCAGGCACCGGGCTCTTGGCAGGGCCAAATCCATGTCGTCGATGGCGACCTGATCGGCGCCCTGGAGAAGCTTCACCGCAGTCGCGTTCTCGATCAGTACAGGGTAATGCGAGAACAATCGCGGCAATCGGGGCTCCCGCTTGGGGGCACCATCATGTTCTTGGCCAAGCATTACCGCACCGCCAACAGCGATGATCTTTACGCCAGCATCGATAAGGTGCTCGCGAGTCCTCTGCGGATTTACAAAGGCTCACCCGTGGCCCATGAGGTCTACGAGTTCGACTGGTTGGGAGATGTTTCCGTATCACTGGTACCGCATCTCAAGCAGCTAATCGGCAAAGATGAACACGGCGAGCCGCTTGCGCCCTTAACGTTGGCAACAATTGACCGGGAGACCATCCTGGTTGCGTTGATCGATGTCCTGGCCAAGCAGAATGTCCGTGTGATTGGTCAAACGCAGATCGCACTGGCAGCTTAGGGAGTCTTCGATGTCTGGAACTCTCTTTCTCGTCCAACTACAGCAGGAAGGTCGTCTGCAGCGCGGCGACGAGGTAATGGTCGACGGGAAGCCCGGCACGGTGAGCTTCATCGTGTCACCCACCGAGATAGATGTTGATCTTGCTGGTGGTTACCGTTCGCGTATTTCCGGCTTGCAACTATCAGGGGCGACCCTGACAACGCGCCAAAGCTGACTTTTCATAAACCCTCGCGGGGCTACCCCGTGAGGGGAGGGCTCCGCAATCTCAAGGAGTCTCAAATGCAAACTGAAAATGCAAACCCGGCTGAAATTCTGTTGGGGAAACTGACCCACGGCTATGGCTACCCGCAAGGGATTGACACCATGCCGCCAGGGCTCAGCAAAACCTGCCAGAAGCTCTACCACGCAATCCTAGCTGCAGATCGCTCGATGCTGGAGGCGATCCTGCACCCGAGCAATCCGCGCAGCCGGGAAGCCTTTGAAACGCTGTTGTCTGATTCGGGGGCTGTTCGGCTCCCAAAGACGGTCAAAGGAACCAACGAACTGATCGCCGGCTTCGTAAGTCGCCTGCAATCAGCCTTCGCCCAGGAACCGGCAAAAGCCTGAGAGGTGGATCATGGGCATTATCTGGAATGATCCATCGGTACAGGCAGCGGCCATCCAGGCAATTGGCGGCATACTTGCCGCCACCATTGCTGCGGTGGGTGCCGTTGTCGTCGGCAAACGCTTTCTCGCGCAAAAACGGCTACTGGAAAAACTCAGCATGATGCGCGCCGATCTGAATTTCCTGCTTGCGGTTGAAAATGAGCACTGCAAGCGCAACGGGCAGAAGATACTGGTGCGCAATTCAGTTCGAGATCGCGGTATGTCATGGTCCGGGCGTTTCACACCAAGCCGGACCTTGGTGTATCAAGGAAAAGATGGCGCGGATTGACCCGTGCCTCAGTAACGGAGAATGGCTGGCCTTCGGGCTGGCCTTTTTTCGTTGTAGGGATTGAAAATCGGAAACGAAATTCGGATAGAATTCAACCATTCTTGGGTTCTCCCCAAAATCGGTAGCTGGTACCACCGAAGCTCTCTCGAGCCGAGCCAGCCTTCTCAACGATCCTCCTGGATCGGCAACCCATCGGGGATTCTATTTCCGCTGGGGATGGTGTCTCCAATACTTCTTGGAGTTCATCATGCTCAACCAAATCAATACCGGTGTGCGACCACGCATGCCTAAATTCGAGAATTTGATCGAGTGGGCAGGTAGTGGATTAGGACTGATTGGCGCGTTGCTTCTTGCGCTCAATCTGCCGATCTCCGGTTATGGCTTCGTTGCTTTTCTGGCTTCCAACTGCTGTTGGATTGCCTGGGGAGTGCGAAAGAGGGCTTTCGGCCTTCTGACAATGCAGGCCGGTTTCACCATCACCAGCGTCCTCGGCATCGTCCGCTGGATTTCGTAATCAAGTTTTCAACTTTACCCAAAGGGGCTTCTCTCCTTTGGGGAGGCCGCGGCGGGTATTTTTCTATGGAGAAATATCATGCAAAAAGGCATTTTCACTAAATTCCGCCTCAAGGGCGTCGGCTCAACCGGCTGGAAGCGCGTCGGTCCCGGCAGTACCGCCCCCAAAGACCGCAAGGCCTGGTGCCGTTCTGCCAAACGAACCATGTACCGCAGCCTCGACCGCATCGACTTCGATCAGTCGGAGCACTGACATGATCTGGTTCATCAGCCTCTATCTGAACAAGGAAATTCATGCCCAAGGCTACGGATTCACGAAGCTGTTTCACAAATTCGTGTTCGCCGAAGACAAGGACGCTGCTGAGAAAACCGCTGTTCAGTGGGCAAAACAACATGACTTGGATGTGCGAAAGATCACAGTCGGGAATCATGCAAATCAAGACGTGAAGGTTTACACATTCCTGCATCAGATCGTCAATCTGCCGAAAGACGTGCTCGAAGCTGAGTACGATCGCCGAGGTTACTCGCAGCGTTATCGCGACAAGGGGCAGTACGTCACCTTGGAACCTTGAGCAGAGACATTCGTGAAGTGAGTCTGCTTTCATCTGCCCGCAAGGGCAGTTGAAAGTTGATTTGTCTGAAGGGAAACCTTCGCAACCGTAGCTGACAGCCGGGACCGTTGTGGTCGAAGTCAGTCTTTCAAACCCAGTGGGGATACCTAATCCCCGCAAGGGGCATGGTGTTTCCCGCATTTCATTGGAGATGCATCATGCGTGTCAAAAAGATATCAGAGCTTTGCATGTGGCTTCCCGGCTTCGCGCCGGAAGATGATCCCTTGGTTTCTCTCGGGCCCATCCGTGCACCAACCGTGTCGGCAGAAGTCATTGCCTTCCCGGGCATGCACGTGCCGCATCACGCCGATGTTGACGTCGTGGCTGAAACACCTAAGGTAGTCTGGCCGCAACTCACCGCTGATGCACTCGGCGCGTGGGGAGGCAAGGTGTCCAAGTACGACGCAAACATCAAAGCGATTAACCTGCTGAAGCAACTCGAGGCAGAAAATCGCGTTCCTGATGATGGCGAACGGCTTGTCCTCCAGCGCTACACCGGTTGGGGAGGTCTGCCGGCAGCATTCAACAATGACCAGAAAGACCCGGCCTGGGCCAGTCGTTCTGACGATTTGAAGAAAATGCTGACGGCGGATGAATGGGAATCGGCGCGCAATTCGACGCCGAACGCTCATTTCACCGATCTGCCGGTTGTCGATGCAGTCTGGAAAGCTGTGCAGCACCTGGGTTTCACCGGGGGCCGCATTCTGGAACCGTCCGTGGGCAGTGGTTTGTTCTTGGGCGCCATGCCGAAGGAAATCGCAGAGCAGTCTTCTGTGACGACCGTCGAGCTGGATGACCTTTCGGGGCGTCTGGTCAGGAAACTATACGGCCACTTCGGCGTGCAAACCCTGATTCAAGGCTTCGAGAAGGCGAAATTGCCGGAAGGTTACTTCGATCTGGCAATTGGGAATGTCCCTTTTGGGGCATACAAAGTGGGTGACTGCCGCCATAAGCCGTATGCGGACTGGAACATTCACAACTACTTCTTCGGAAGGACCATGGATTTGGTCAGGGCAGGCGGCATCATCGCCTTCATTACCTCGACCAGCACTATGGACCGCGACTATCAGGACCGCCAACGGGATATCCGTACGCACCTGAATCTGCACGCGGAGTTTTTAGGCGCAATTCGTCTGCCTTCGGGCACGTTCGAAGCGATCGCCGAAACCAGTGTCACGACTGACATCATCTTCCTGAAAAAACGGGCGGTGAAGAAGGTCGAGATCGACGCACCATGGCTGAACACCAAGAAGGCAACCTCGGCCATGCGCCAGGACACGTTGCACTTCAAGGACATGCTGATCAATGAGTATTTCGTCTCCAAGCCGGAGATGATGATCGGCAAGCTGGATTGGGTCAGCAATGGCTATACCGCAGAAAACGTGGGCCTGAAGTATCAAGGTCAATCGTTCGAAAGCGATCTCCAGAATGCCATCTTCCATTTGCCTGAAGGGGTCTTCAAGCCCCGCATCAAGGTAGAGAAGAAGATTGCAGAAACCGTACGTGTTCCGTCAGCGGAGTACGTGAAGCCGGGGGCCTATGTAATTCAGGGTGACCGCATCATGGTGTCGGAAGGCAACATGCTGCGCGATATTCATGATGAACTGAAAGCCACTGCGCGGTCGCGGATTGAAGGTCTCATCGAGATCCGTGATGCAGCACGTCGCCTTCTGGCGGCTCAAGTCTCGTCGGATGACGACATGATGCTCAAGTGTTATCAAGTGGCCCTCAACGGCTCCTACGACGCGTTCGTAACTCGGCACGGCTTTGTCAGTTTGCGTGCCAACGCGCTCGTGTTCAGGACCGATCCGGACTGGCCGCTGCTCTTGTCGTTGGAAGTTTACGACGAGGAAAGCGGAACGGCCCAAAAGGCTGACCTGTTCAAGATGCGGACTGTGCGCAAGCCGGTGATGCCTACCAAGGCTGATTCGGTGGAAGAAGGTCTGGCGATGTCGCTACAGCAGTTTGGTGGCATCAACATGGCTTTCATCGCAGGCCTGCTGGGCAAGCGTGAAGCTGAAACGCTCAAGGAACTGTCTGAGAAAGAGGCCATCTTCAAAAATCCGGAGACGGATGAATGGGAGACTGCCGATCACTACCTTTCGGGGTCAGTGCGCGTGAAACTGGATATTGCCCGCGTTGCGGGTGATGACTTCCTGCGGAACGTGAAAGCTCTGGAAGCAGTTCAGCCAGTCGATCTGAAAGCCGATGAAATTGAGGCCCGTCTTGGCGCCCCTTGGATTCCGGCAAGTGACCTGAGAGACTTCTGTGAAGAAGTTTTGACGAAGTGCGACAAGCTTGAGTTCATGGCCGATAACGGCACATGGAATGTTGCATACAACCAGTGGGAGGCAGGTCGCAACGTAGCGTGTTCCAACACCTACGGCACGACACGCGCGAACGGGATGGTTCTGTTCGAGCAAGCACTGAATCAACAAGTGCCGACCATTCGTGACAAGACGATAGATGACAAATATGTCGTCAATCCGGCCCAAACCTTGGCAGCCCGCGAAAAGCAGGCTCAGATCAAGGAGAAGTTCAAGGACTGGATCTGGGAAGACGATGCCCGCCGGGAACGGCTGGCTCGCAAATACAACGACGAGTTCAACGGAATCCGGCTGCGCACCTTCGATGGTTCGCATTTAAGACTGCCGGGCTTTACGGAGAGCATCACGCTACGCAAGCATCAGCTCGATGCGGTGTGGCGAATCGTCGCCAGTGGTAATACGCTCCTTGCCCACGCAGTTGGGGCAGGAAAAACGCTGGAAATGGTCTGCGCCTCAATGGAACTACGCCGCTTGGGGCTGGCCAATAAAGTCTTGCATGTGGTGCCAAATCATATGCTAGAGCAATATACCGGCGAATTCATCCGCGCCTATCCAACAGCCCATGTGCTGATGGCTAGCAAGGATGACCTGGTGGGCGACAAACGGCGGGAGCTGGTGTCGCGTATTGCAACTGGGAACTGGGATGCGGTCATCATGACGCACTCTACTTTCGAGCGCATCCGCATGAGCAAAGAGTTCATGGAGGATTTCATTGCCGAGCAGTTGGCGGAACTGGAAAGCGCTTACATGGCCGCCCGGCACGATCGCGACAACCGGATCGTGAAGGACATGGCCAGGGCAAAGAAGACTTGGGAAGCACGCTTAGACAAGCTGCAGAATGAGTTCAAGAAGGACGATTTGCTGAACTTCGAAGAACTGGGAATCGATCAGATCATGGTCGACGAAGCACATTTGTTCAAAAATCTGTTTCGGATCAGCAAAATGGCGAGGGTTGCCGGGTTGCCGAATTCGAATTCAGAAAGGGCTTTTGACCTATACGTGAAGACGCGTTACCTAATGGCCCTTAATAAGGCACAAAGGGGCGTGGTATTCGCAACGGGAACGCCTATTTCCAACTCGATGGCCGAGCTTTTCGTGATGCAACGCTATCTGCAGCCGGATGTCCTCAAGCAACACCTGGTTGATAACTTCGACAGTTGGGCAGCCAGCTTCGGCGAGGTTGTCACAGCCTTGGAGGTCTCGCCAGATGGTGGCGGGTACCGGTTGAATGCGCGGTTTGCGCGTTTCATCAACCTGCCAGAGCTGTTGGCAATGTTCGGCCAGGTTGCCGACATTCGCACGCAAGCCATGCTGGACCTGCCTTTGCCAAAAATTGTCGGGGGGAAACCCAAGACGATCGCGGTACCGGCAAGCCAAACCTTGAAAGACTATGTAGCGACCCTCGTGGCACGCGCAGAGAGGATCAAGGGTGGGTTGGTCAAGCCGCACGAGGACAACATGCTGGCAGTGACAAACGATGGCCGCAAGGCAGCGTTGGATCTGCGGTTAATGGACCCGTTGGCGGAAGATGATCCGGAAAGCAAGGTGAACGCCTGCTGCCAGAATGTCTTCGATATCTGGGAACGGACAGCATCATTCCGTGGCACGCAGTTGGTGTTTTGTGACCTATCCACCCCCGGCGCCGACGGTCGCTTCTCTGTCTATCAAGACTTAAAGGCGAAATGGATAGCCAAGGGGATTCCAGCTCACGAAGTGGAATTTATCCATGACCACGAAACTGATACGCAGAAGGCCAAGTTGTTCAAGGCCGTACGCGAAGGGAAGGTCAGGATTCTGCTCGGTTCGACGCAGAAAATGGGAATGGGAACGAATGTGCAGACGCGGTTGTATGCGCTGCATCATCTCGATTGCCCATGGCGTAGCAGCGACGTGGAACAACGTGATGGACGTATCGAACGGCAGGGCAACACAAATGCTGAAATCGAGATCTATAGATACGTGACACGCGGTTCCTTCGACGCTTATAGCTGGCAAACCGTTGAGACGAAGGCACGCTTCATCGCACAAGTCATGACGGGAAGTTTGGGAGCGCGTTCCATTGAAGATGTGGAACTCGCAGCACTGAGCTACGCCGAAGTGAAGGCATTGGCATCGGGTAATCCGCTGGTACTTGAAAAGGCCGGCATCGATGCTGAAGTCGCCAAGCTGTCTGTGCTGAAATCCATGTGGCGCAGTCAGCAGTGGTCGGTCAAAACGGAAGTGAATCGCCTTCCTAAGGAGATCGAGATTGCCAAAAAACGGATCGCAGGCCTGGAGATCGACGAACAGAAGGTCGTCAGCGCACGCGGGAAGGGCTTTGCGATGGTACTCGCTGGGAAGCGTTACCTGGATGCCGAAAGCGCGGGCGGTGCAATGCTGAAATTGGCGTTGGACGCGTTGCGCGAAGGCAAGAGCAAAGCAACACAGACGGTAGTGGGCGAGTTTGGTGGTTTCAAGCTGGGGATTTACATGAACCAGTTTAGGGATTTCCCAAACTACTATTTGGACGGTGAAACAGTTGAGCATCACGGTCGATCCATGAAATCGGCGGCCGGAATGATCGATGCCATTCAGGACGCGTTCCAGTCAATACCGACGCGCTTGGTCAATGCGGAAGCAAATCTCGCAACCGATGAGCGCCGGCTGGCTGGTTTGCTGCCGAAGATGGATGAATCCTTCGAACAGGAGGACCGTCTGAACGAAGCCCTGCAACGGCAACATCAAATCGACATGGAACTGGGCTTGCACCAGGACAATGCCGGGGCGATTGATGCTGAAGCAGAGCGCCTAGCTGCTTAAAACGACGTGAGTCGCAAGCCAGTCCCCTTATGGGGGCTGGCTTTTTTTTCGCCCAACGTTTTGAGGTGGCAGTCGTCCTTGTTGGTAAGAGCAGGGGAATTGCAGCCCTTGATTGTTCGCGCCATGCTTCGCGGGAAAAGCCCGCAGATATGGCAATTTAACCGCTGGAATCCGTCTATTCCCATTGCGACAATGACTGCTTCAATAAGGTAGCAATTTGTGGGAGGGACAAACGAATGGCCGGAGCAATAAATCTTTACGGTGATCAGCGCATCGCAACGTCAACCGGGCATGGCATCGACGTGGCATCGCAACGCGCAGACGATCTCGACTTGTTGGCCATTGAACAAATCAAGACGTTGGCCAACGGCATGCGGAACGCAATCGTCCTCGATGCTGGATGCGGGTTCGGCGGGCAGTCGGCACGCATGGCCAAGGCGGGTGCCAACGTGCTGGCCATCGACATTGAGGACTACCAGGCGCAAATCGTTGAATCAATGCAGCGCGAGGGCATCGAATCGAATGTGGTGTTCCGTCGCCTCTCTGTCGAGGATAAGGCGCACATAGGTCCGTTCGATATCATCCTGTGCCAGCGGATGCTTCATTACCTGCCTTATGCCGCTGCCCTCGACACCCTTCGCTGGTTTCATCGAGAGGCAATATCTGACGCCCGCCTGTTCATTTCGGCATCCGGCATGGATTCTGAGCTGGGCAATGGGTATGCCGGTGCTTCCGCCCCCATCCATACCCGATTTTCTACACTGGAAGTCGGCATGGCCGAAAAGCACTCAATCCATCCGCCTGTGTGTCTTTACCGTATGGAAGAATTCGAGGCAGTCGTAGCTGAAGCAGGGTGGTGTGTCGAAAAGGCTTTCTTGTCTGCCTTTGGCAACGTCAAACTAATTGCCCGGAGAGGTGCCTGATGTCTGCCGTTATGGTCGCCGGGTCAGCTCATCTCGACATCCTGTCCCACGCCTCATCCCGGGACGATGTGATCGACCGAATTGGCCAAGTCTCAATTGAGGTAGGAGGTACCGCCTGCAACATTGCAATCAATCTCGCCCACGCCGGCGTCGATGTGCGCTTTCTGACGGCAATGAACGACTCGGCATATTCAACCGTAATCACCGACTACCTCGTTTCTATGGGGGTCGACCCGCATTTGGAGACCATCAAGAATCTGCCGACAGGCGCATTTTCGGCGCATATTGATACGCATGGAGAACTGGTCTCAGCTGTTTCATCGATGCCGGTCGAACAAGTCAATTTTGAAGAGGAGCGAATTCGAACGGCTTTGGACGGGGCCGTCGCCGCGATCCTAGACTGCAATCTGTCGCCCCAAGCTCTCAGTCGCTTGGTTGCCATCGCCAACGATTTGGATGTTCCCGTCTATGTTGCCGCTGTTTCGCAGGAAAAGAGCGTGCGGATTGGCAGTATTGCTGGTCGCATCAAGGGCATATTCATCAACGAGAAGGAATTTCGTTTCTTCTGCCGTGCCGTGTTTGGTTGCGTAAAAACGCCTGCCGCTGCGGCAGTAGCCCTTCAATCGGCGATCATGATGACCAATGGGGCTGCGGGGTCTACGCTGGCGCTCCCTGATGGCACCCCATTCCAAATCCCGCCAAGCGTTATTGGTGAGAAGGGATCTCGCCTTGGTATGGGAGATGCGATGGCCGCCGGCGTGGTTCTGCTCCATGAAGTGCAGGGGAGAACGATGCCAGAGGCTGCAAACGATGCGCTGCGCATGGTGTCGTGGGTAGGAGCCAGCGAGCATTGCCATCCTGGCCAGATTGGCGCATTAGAAACGGCCATCGAGCGTGTTCATCACCATGCCGAGCACGATGCGATGACTGGCGTGTTGAACCGGCACAGTACCGAGCGCGTCTTGTCGCGCGCCCTGGAGAAGCATCGCAAAGGGCAATCCAAGGCGCTATCGGCCTTGATCATCGATATCGATCTCTTCAAGTCAGTGAATGACACGTACGGCCACAACGTTGGCGACGAAGTAATCAAAGAGGTTGCGAAGGTGGCGCAAAGTTGCCTGCGCGGCACGGATTTTCTAGGCCGTTGGGGCGGAGAGGAGTTCATTGTCGTTTTGCCCGATACGCCGTTGGACCAGGCGAGGTTCGTGGCTGAACGCATTCGGCAATCGATTGAAGAAAAGGTGCTGCATCCCCGACCGGTCACCGCCAGCATTGGCTGCGGCACGGCCAGTGAAACTACATGCACCATTGATACTGTGGTTGAGATGGCCGACAAGGCGCTCTACGAGGCCAAGCGGGCGGGCCGTAACCGCGTCATTTGACGAAAGGATCAGTTCCTAGCGGAACCACTTGCCAATTACCACCCACACAATGAGGGCGTAAAACACAAAACCGAATATGGCGTGCGGGACAAAGCTAAGCCATTCAACTCCGGTGGCTGCTGGCAATTCAGGTTCAGGGCGCTTGAACTTGTGGTCAATGCAAAAACTCAACGCGCAAACACTGCACACGGCATTGAATGAAAAGTAGGCGAACATCATAAATGGAATTATGAAAATATAGCCTTGGCCCAGCATCCGACCATCAATCACAAAGCCAAAAAGAGAAATGTTCTGGAACACCATAGGCCCAGTGAAGTTCGTGATTAAAAAATAGAGCATACAGAGCCCAATCACCAGCATGAACCGGCGACTCGTATCCGTGGTGATATCGAAATAGCGAGTCCGATGGTCGGTGGCCATGATGGTCAGTTTTGTGAAGTTCTCTGCAACAGACCCCGGCGCCGCCCCTATAAAGGCAACACCGTAGCGGATGCTCGGACCAATGTTGTATGCCTGATCGTAAAAATAGGTGGTCCAATTCAATCGCAGTGGGACAAACATCCACAACATGCAGCCAATAAGCCATTCTGGAATAAATGAGAAGGGCAGAAGAAACAGAGTCGTTCGGAGCGAACGGTAGATCAGCGATCGGATGGGCGTTTCAAGGCGATGGTAAGCGTCGCCAATCAAGGTGTAGAAAACGGCGTATAGAAACTGCAGCGCCACGCCGAAACCTGCCACCTTCGCAACTGTCGTAAGCGTCGGTGCGTTCAAAAGGTCTAGCAATGCCCCTAGAAAGACCAGGTATAGGACCGCCTGAAAGACAACCAGCAGTGAAAATGAAACCGGGCTCAGAACATCAGGAAACGTGTAGCGCGGCAAACGTTTCCAGAAATAGAGGCTGGCGTTTATTTCATCGAAATTGAGCGCAAGTACGCTATGGTCCTGTGGCGTCTGCCAATGAAACAGTCGGGCAAGACGGCCAATGCCATTGTCGAGGGATGACATCGCGGGGCGCCTTGGATCAGTTGGCCATAATTGCAGAGGCAAGTCCGTTCAGGTTGTTCATCCTCTGAGTTGAGTCATAGAACGCCTTGAACATAAACAATGCGTTCGGGGACGTAATCTTGTCCTGAACCAACGATAGCGCCTCTGGCACAGAATACTTCGAGATCAGATCAGTATCGAACATCTTCAGGACAGAGGCGGTGCGCTTGTAATCATCAGAAGCAAACGTAGAATCAATCTTCATCTTGCGAGTAGCTTTGGAAAGGCCTTTCATTCCAACACCAAACCCGCCGATTGCTTGGGCGCAATCGAGCGAAGTTTCGACGGCCGACGGTGAATCTTCTGCCGGAATCAGATCGCCAACATATTGCTTGAGCTGGTCATATCGACCATCCATATTTTGCGAGAAGCGATATGCCATCGTTGTCACGGCTGGCAACCCAGCGCATTTGGTCGCGCCATCGATGTTACCAACGGCAGGGATAAATGCTGCTGCGGCAGAGAGCGTCTTTGCATTGTTCTCGATCCCCTTGAGCTCGGCGACCAGGCGCTTATCGTTCAACAGCGAATTCCAGCTTTGGGTGCGGAACTCGTTGTCGACAAGGAAGGTCTTGGAATAGACGATAGCTCCTCGCCCATCCACACAGGCCAGCGTTCGCTTGTTCATGAACTCACCGTTGAATTCGTGCCAAGTTGAGCCGCCCTTGCAGTAATTGTTCTTGAAGTTCAAGTAGAGCGGAGACGAGAAAACACTGCTGTCACTCATATCTACGGCAAGTTTATAGGCCGGGTTCGTCTTGTAGGCTTTGCGCGCTTCGACATTATCCTCGATGGATTTGTGCCCTTGGGGATCGAGGTAATAGCGCGTACCGCCGCCTTCGTAGTGCAAAACGTTCGGGGCAATGCTCCAAACACCAAATCCACGCCCCCGCGACAACCCTTCGCGCAAAACCGACATCTGCGCTTCATTGATGTTGGCAGTGATCCGCGCCGCGTCCCTGCGCAACTGGGAGGGCGCCTCAATGGTTGGCATGTATTTCAATTGATCAAGATTGACGATCTGGGGAGAACTACCTGGGTTGTGAAGAACGATGCCGTCCGGCGTTCGTTCGACAAAATACCGATTGCCGGCACTGTCCTTGGCCGCATAGGCATCACCCACTTGCAGATCGGCTATGGAAGGCATCTTTGCGATCCGCTCAGCCTGTTCATTCTTGATCAACCTTGCTGCCGAGCCCATTGCACCGAGAGCACCTACGATCGAGCCGGCATCAGCAACAGCAACACCGCCCTGCAGCGAGACCGGAATCAAAGCATAGGACTCCATCAACTGAATGAGATCGTCCGCATCAGCACGTTTTTTCCCATTGGCTTTCATGGTGCTATCGAACACATCATTCGGGAGATAGACGCTACCGCCGGAGGGGATCGCCGCCGAGCCATCCTTCTTATTGGCGAGACTTTCAAGGAAACGGCTGGTGGCAAGAGACTGTTCCAGTCTGGATCGAGCAATCTTAGCGCCCAGATT
>APMI01007141.1_pt1 | contig 17267 bp, 13 predicted proteins | sample 667938 | NCBI WGS metagenome assembly APMI01 (sample SAMN01084076, study PRJNA167559) | wastewater metagenome | biome: Wastewater | place: Denmark: Ejby Moelle, Odense | collected 2011-11-28 | reverse complement strand
TTGTAGCAGTTCCAAATCCATCACCAGCCGAGGAAGCATACATTTTACTTACCCAAAAAGCAGAACTGATATCAGTGGAACCGGCGCCCCATATATTTTTATTGGCCCCCACGTAGAAGTATTGTCCCCTCACCACTGATCCGCTTGTGATGTTGATTTTGTAGGTACGAAGATCACCTGTAGCCCATCCGTTAGCGGGGAATCCTGTCGGGGTGGAAGCACCGGCATTATTCGTGGTTACCAGGGAAAAGTTTTTGGTTGCAAAGTCGATATCCCTTGTTGCCATCAGCTGAATGTATTCATAGTTGGCATCTGTTCCTGCCGGATCTACAAGATAGCCGGTGATAACAATAGGGGCAATTTTTGGAGCTTCAGAAGCAAGGATTGTAATGTCGGATCTTTTTCTTGCCCACAATTGAGGAATGGTGTCCGTTGTTACATTAAAAATTACTCCTGTGAAGTTGGATAAGAAAGGAATGGCATCGTTTGCAAAGGAAGCGGTGGCCTCTGTATGTAAGGTGAGATTACCAAAACCATCATTGATGATGCGGTTGCCGGCATAGATGGTTCCGGGCGGATAGGAGGCATCGAAACCCACTCTTGAAATTGAAACCAGGGTGCTTTCGAAAGCTTTTGGATTGGCAAGTATCGCATTAGCTTTTACAAATGCCGTGTCAATCCTGGCGCCTGCAGTTACTTTAGTGATTTTTGAATTGGTAATGCCGGAAAGCTGCAGCATACCATTCTCATCTTTTAATACAGCGCCTACCACATCAATAATCAGTGAATCGCCGGGTACATAGGATGCTGCATCAGCACCTAATGAAATTGCAATGCCGCTTAAACGGGATAACCTTCTTTTATCCTGTACCACCAAAAGCCCTGCGGGCATGTTACCTTCTGAATGATCTGAGACCACCACGCCGGTAATTTTTGCGGAGCCAAAAAGATTGTCAGTGGATAATGTTACATCATTGCCTTTAAATAAGTCTCTTACATCAAATATGGAAACATAGGGGCTTACCTGTCCGCCGGGATAGTTATCTTTTTTACATCCCCAAAAGCTGCTGACAACAGCGAGGAAAAGAAATCCGGTAATATATTTTTTCATTGCTGAAATATTTGAATTCAAGTATTAATTGTTTCAGTGATTACGGTTTTTGCCACCAAACCTGTGTTGAGATGATATCAGGGCCTTGCTCTGCAATGGTTAATTGATAATTAGTAGGGTTTGTTGACTGTACATAAACAGGATAGGTCATTCTTGCCGGCATGACACCATTGTTGCGCAAACCAGGGCCCTGCGGTATAACTGGTTTACCTGTACGGCGGTATTCAAACCACTGTTGCAAATCAGCCAGGAATAAGGCGTAATATTTTTGTAAATGAATTTTTTGCATTTTTTCATCAAGCGGGTCGCTGTTATCCCACTCAATTGACGCCCCGCCATTGGCGATGTAGGTATCAATCGGGACATTCCAGGCAGGCAGCCACAATTTGATGCTGTTGAGAATACCATCCTTATAATGCTGTTCAGCAGAGCTGCTGATCCAGCCTTTGGCAGCAGCTTCAGCTAAGATGAACTTCAACTCAGCATAGTTCATGATCATACCGCCTAAAGGGTCTGTTTGCAAACTTGTGGCTGAAGTGTTGGAATAGAAATATGATTTCTTTTGGGGGTTGGAACCGGGAGCATAACCGCTTTGCACTCCGCCATAAGCTCCCATATATGTTGCGATGCCCCAACGGTTGAAGCCGCCCGTCCACTGGCTTATATCAATACGCGGATCATTCCAGATAACTAAATTGTCAATAAAGAAGCTGGCAAGCCCCGGCTGTCTCCAGTCTTGCTCCCTCACACCATTTACATATGGGGAGATATAAGGAGAGGTGCCGGTCCATTTTAATATAGCCGACTCATCATTGTTTGCCATTATAGGATACGTGGATGCATTGGTCTCCACGATGTCTTTGATCCTGGCAGCAGCCAGCGCTGTTACTTCAGCTTTTCCGGATACTCTCAGCAATAAACGGAGGTATAAAGAATTACAGAATTTGCGCCAGCGGGAAAGGTTGCCATTGTAGATCGGGTCAGATGATGCTGCAATTCCGGTACCCGTTCCTGTTGCACTTAATAAGACATTGGCGCTGTCGAGCTTATTAAAAATATCGAAGTAGATATCTCTTTGCCTGTCAAAACGGGGTTCAAATATTCCGCTATCCCTTGCCAGGTTAGATTGTGAATAAGGGATGTCGCCATACGTATCGGTTAAGATAGAATATATCCATGATTGACAGACAAGTGAAATACCCATGTATGACTTATTAAAATTCAACGGCTCACTGGCAATTTTATAGATGTCTTTAAAATTGGTCAGCTCAGCGTATAAGCCATTGTATAAATAATCTGCCCAGTTGGCACGGTAATCATATCGGAATACCTGTCCTTCGGCATCGCTCATATTTACTGTAACCTGCATTAACTCATTATTGAAATTGCGGTTGCGAAGCATGTTATACGTCATCGTATTTACTAAGGCAGGCGCCAGCAATTGCTGAGGTAATGCATTAGGCGTATTATTGGGATCCGTATTGATCTCCTGGAAATCTTTGCTGCAGGATGTTGCCAGTAAACTAAAAGCAGCAAGGATGAATGATAGTTTATAAATAGTTTGTTTCATAATACTAATAGTTTATAGTCCTACAACAAGATTAAAACCAAAGCTGCGTGTGGAAGGGAATTGTGCCACTTCAAAACCGGTTACGATATCAGTGCCGCTTAAAGTCCCGAATTCGGGGTCAAACATGGGCCATGGTGACCAGATGAAAAGATTCCGCCCGAATACGCCTACGGTTAGTTTTTGTAAGCCCAGTTTTTTTGTAATTCTTGCCTTGAATGTATAATCCAGCCTGGCCTCACGGAATTTAATAAAATCGGTGCTGAACGTACTTCCTTCTGCATTGTCAATTCCCCAATGGGAACGATAGTATTCGTCAATGTCTGTGGCGATTGTTGTATTGGGTATATATTTATTGCTTCCGGGGTCAAACACAACACCGTTACCAATAATACCACTGTATCTTCCGGGCAGGGTGGAAGTTAATTTTCCCTGTTCTGCCAGTTTGTAGTGCATTAATGAGTGACCAACGGCACCCCATTGGGCATCAAACAATAAATTCAATGTAAAGCCTTTGTAAGAGAACTCATTGGTGAAGCCGAGTTTGCCTTTGGGAATAGTGTTGCCCAAGTAAGTCACATCCTGTGAGATTAATGCAAAACCGGTTGCCGCATCATAGACCACCTGGCCATCAGGGGATCTTACATATCCACGACCATACAGATCACCCATGCTTCCGCCAACTTTGGCAACAATCTGTCCGCCACCTACAGGTCCTGTGCGAAGCACAACGGAACTATCAGCTAATTCTTTTATCCTGTTACTATTGGTGGAGAATACTATGCCGGATGTCCATTTGAACCCGGACTTTGCAGAAACGGGTGTTCCATTCAATGCCAACTCAAAACCTTTGTTGGTAACACGGCCGGCATTGATCACGGCTCTTGCATAACCGGATGAACGGTCAATAATCCTTTCCAGTATCTGGTTTTTTGTGTTGCCGCGGTAAACAGACACATCAAGCGTCAGGCGGTTGCGTAAAAACTTCATGGTTGTTCCTAACTCCAGCGAAACCTGGTTTAATGGTCTCAGGTTCGGATTTGTGAGCAAGGAAGGATTTTGTAAAGCCCCGCCAGGATATGGTGCAGGTACTGTGCTATAGTTAAACGATGTTCTGTATGGCGTGGTAGTACCTCCGCCTACGCCGGCTACGGAGAAGCGAAGCTTTGCATAATTAATGGCTGTTGGTAATTTCATTACTTCCGAAGCAATGAAACTTAAGTTGGCCGAGGGGTAAAAGAAACTTGCGTTTTCTGTACGGGTGGGGGTTGCCAATGTACTATTCCAGTCTTGCCTTCCTGTGAAGTCAGCAAAAAGAAACTCTTTGTATCCAAATGTCACCAGTCCATAAAAACTGTTGATGGCATATTTACTTTTCCAGGGAAGCGCTACCAGGGGGCCGGCCGTATTCGCCATCGAATAATCTCCCGGGTAAATCAGTGAGTCTGCCCTTATTTCATCACGATTGTAATTATTGCGGAGAGCGCTGCCACCTATTGTTACCGAGAAATCAAAATCCTTGTTTATTTTCTTTGCATACTTTAATAAGAAATCGCTGCTTACTTCCTGTGAGAAGATGTTTTGTGTGCGATAGCTTCCTTTCTGGTATTTTGAACCGGCATCAAAAGGCCTTTCCTGTGCCCGTTGTTCATAACTCATATCCAGTGATGTTCTTAACATGAGGCTCAGTTCTTTCGTGAAATTATAGGTAGCGGAGAAATTACCAGTTACTCCATGACGATTTGAACGATTAATAAACTCATCCGCAATAGCGTAGGGATTTTCAGGAAAAGAGCTGAAAGGATAGAATATTCTTCTTCCCTCCTGGCCTCTTACCCAGTATTGTTTCAGCCAGTCAAGATCAGCATTTGGCTGCCAGAAGATAAACCAGTACATAATGGACTGGTTACCGTAACCGGCCCCGGGTAAATTGTCACTCCATTTATTGGTATAATTTACTTTAGCTGCAATCTGCAGCTTATCGCTCACTTTTGAATTGACAGATAATGCGACACTGTTTCTTTTATAACCGGTATTAGGTGTAATCCATTTATTGGTAACATTACTCAGCGAAAAACGGGCTGTTGTTTTATCCGTGCCGCCGCTGATGCTGATGGAGTTTGTAATAGTATTGCCCGTATTAAAATAATTGCGCAATTTGTTGGGGTAAGCTACCCAGGGAGTCCGCACTGTACCTTGCGCTCCCGTTGCAGGATCATACTGAAAAAATTGCTGACCATTAAAACGGGGGCCATATGCTGAACTGGTGGCACTGGTGCTGGCTCCGTCAGCAGAAGCTCCGAATGAGTAATAATCATTTCCATCTAACCCTTGTCCATATTCGAATTGCAGATCCGGCCAGCGGTTTACCTGTTCGATAAACACATTGGAGTTGAAAGTAATACCGATTCCTTTCTTTTTATTATTCCCGCTTCCTGATTTTGTGGTAATGATGATGGCACCATTCAAACCTCTTTCCCCGTATAATGCTGCGGCTCCCGGCCCTTTTAATACAGTTACTGATTCCACATCTTCCGGGTTAATATCATTTAGTCCGCTGCCATAGTCGGCGGGCATATTATCGCTGCTGGTACCATAGGCAGATTCTCCGGCGATACCGCTTCTGCGTCCGCTTCCCTGGTTGATTACCACTCCGTCTACCACAATCAGTGCCTCATTGTCACCGGTCAGATTGTTTTCACCCCGGAGGATGATTTTGTTGGAGCCTGTGGGACCGCTATTGGAGCGGATAAGATTCAGGCCGGCTACTTTTCCGGATAAAGCATCTGTCCAGTTGCCGGATAATGCCCCGGTCAGGTCTTCCCCTTTTACAATGGTTGTTGAATAGCCCAGGGCTTTTTCTTCTCTTTTGATACCAAGGGCGGTGACGACAACACCCTGAAGTTCCTGGCTTGATTCAGCAAGGGTAACATTGAGTTTTGTTTGGTTACCGACTTTGATTTCCGCAGTTGTAAATCCAACCGATGAAATAGCAAGCACGTCATTATTGCCGGCCTGTATGGAAAACTGGCCCTTATCATTGGTGGATGTACCAACAGAACGGCCTTTTACCTGCACCGTTGCTTTGGCAACAGGATTCCCGTCCTTTTCATTGATTACGGTTCCGCTGATCGTCCGTTGCTGTGCTGCCACCAGCAGTGAAAGCAACACAAACACAAAAACGAAGAGCAGATGTTTTGCTGCATTTATTTTTTTTGCAGCAAGCGTCAGGGGTCTCATAAGTGTTGAGTATTGAGGTTGATGAATAATGCAAGTTGAAATGAAGGCAAGCAGGTTAAGTTCCGGGGACAGAAATTTCCCCGTTGTTCTTTCATGAGAAGCTGTTTCCTTAACCGTGCGGCAAAAGAAGATTATTTTCATATTCAGCTATCGTTGGTTGTTGTTACGGTATCATTAAGTTTTCTGCAACATTTTGCATTTTTATAATGCGTTTGCAAAAAGCTTATTTTAAGACATACTGCTCGGCCAGCTGTGTAAATGCTTTTACCTGTTCCTCTTTCCACTTGTCATCTTTTTCCAAAGCAGCAGCCATAACCGCAGCCACATCGGGAGCAATCCTTTTGCTTTCCTTCGCATTCAGTAACAGTGCCCTTGTTCTGCGTGATAATACATCCTCGAGTGTACGTGCCATCTCCTGCTCAACCGCCCATTTTATTTGTGCTTTATGAATCTTTAGTTCTTCGCTGATCCAAAGATTGGCATCACCATTCATTTGCAGGCGCAATGAACCTGCGTCACTGCCATAGAAATAAAAAGGATCATTCCAGTCAGTGGTTGCAGCATAACCATGAATGTGTAATGAGCCGGTGGCTGATGAAAGACGTTTCCAGTTTAATTCCTTCTCAATTTTGTTTACCATGTCCTCACCCATTTTGCGATAAGTGGTCCATTTGCCACCCAGTATGGTGAAAAGACGGGAGGGAGAAACAATGATCTTATGACTGCGGGATATTTCTTTTGTCTTTTGTTCTCCTTTTTGGGGAGCAGCCAGCGGACGTAACCCTGCAAATACGCTTAATACATCGCTTCGTGCAGGTTTTTTTGTAAAATAGGCACTGGCGGTTTCTAATATGAAGTTGATTTCTTTTTCTAATGCGGTCGGTTCGAGGGAAGCTTCATCAACAGGTGTATCAGTTGTGCCCACAACCACCTTGTCATGCCAGGGAACAGCAAATAATACACGGCCATCACTTGTTTCGGGAATCATCAATGCATCAGCTGATGGGTGAAAGCTTTTATCCATCACAAGATGAACGCCCTGGCTCACGCAGATGCTTTTATCACTGCCGGGTTTATCCATTTGCAGGATATCATCCACGAATACACCTGTGGCGTTTACCACCGCTTTGGTTTTTACAACAAAGGTTTGCCCGGACTCCATATCCATAAGCGTGGCGCCGGAAAGTAATCCATCCGGATCTTTCAGCAGGCCTGTTACCTGCACATAATTGATGGCAACACCTCCATTTTCCAGGATGGTCTGGGCAAGATTGATGGCCAGTCTTGAATCATCAAATTGCCCGTCATGATATTCCACAGCCCCTTTCAGGCCGGTTGTTTTAATGCCGGGCAGTTTTTTAATTGTTTCATTGCGGGTAATAAAAATGGAAGGACCTAAACGAAGCCTGCCGGCGATACGGTCATAAAGCTTAAGGCCAATTGTATATTTCAACCTGTCCCATAATGAATAGACAGGAACAATGAATGTCTGATCTTTTACCAGGTGAGGAGCATTGCGATAAAGCAAACCCCTTTCAATACTTGCCTCACGCACCAGGCGGATATCACCCTGTGCAAGGTAACGAACCCCGCCATGTACCAGCTTGGTGCTGCGGCTGGAAGTGCCTTTGGCGAAATCGGATTGCTCAACCAGGAGGGTTTTATAGCCACGGGCTGCAGCATCAAGTGCTATACCCAGTCCTGTTGCTCCGCCGCCAATTACCAGGATATCCCATTCAACAGCCGGGTCTGTTAATTTTTCTATCAGGCTTGTTCTTTCAATCATATAGATCAATAAAGAAAATTCTATGAAGTTTCGGTTTGTTTCAAATGATAATGAATCGAAACTAATAAAAAGAAATCGAAACTTTATTTCTTTATTATGAATAAAAAGGAAATATTTCGAAATCTGAATGTAGGTTTATATTTCGAATTGCTTCGAAAAAAACAAACATCTGTTTGGATTAATGATTTGATCTTTTGAAATTCAATGACATCTGCATAAATTGACCATGCGAAACACAAATAGCCCTGTCATGTCCACCCAGGCCGAAAGGCACCAATTTATTCTATCAAAATTGCAGAAAGAAGGCAAAGTGAATGTGCTTGACCTTTGCGCCGAACTGAATGTTTCTTCTGTTACCATCCGCAAAGATTTGAAAGTACTGGAGGACAAGCATCTTTTATTCCGCACACATGGCGGAGGTACTTCGAGTAATCCTTATACAACCGATCGCCCGGTTAATGAGAAAGAAAAAATAAGGGCGGATGAGAAATCTGGTATTGGGGCAGCCGCCGCGGCCCTGATCGAACCTAATGACTGTATCATCATTGCTTCAGGGACCACAGTTTTGTCCCTTGCCAAACATATAAGACCAGATGCCAGTCTTACCGTAATTACTGCGGCATTGAATGTGGCAACAGAACTCAACCGGCACCCGGATGTGGAAGTACTGGTGCTGGGTGGTATACTCAGGAAAAGTTCCTCATCAGGCACGGGCATCTATGCTGAAAAAATTCTGGATGATTTTTCCTGCAGCAAACTTTTCCTGGGAGTGGATGGCATTGACCCGGATTTCGGTCTAACCACCACACATATTCAGGAAGCCCAGCTGAACCGGAAAATGATACAGGCCTCACAGAAAACAATTGTACTGGCAGACTCCAGCAAATTTGGGAAAAGAGGTTTTGGAAGAATATGCGGTTTGGAAGATGTGGAACAGGTGATTACCGACAGCGGTATCTCCGATCATATGCTGGAAATATTAAAAGGAATAGGAATAGAGGTGACGATAGTTTAAAACGCCAGCCTGAAACTTCCGAATATTCCAAATGACCGGTCTCCTTCTTTCGCAATAGTAGCCGGTAACACTCTCCAGATAAAATCAACCCGGAAAACTTTAAAAATATTATCAATACCGGTGCCGAGTTCAAGGTAAGTGCGGCCGTTGAGTGTTTGAAAACTATGTCCCTGTTTGAAATTAAAGGCCCTGTTCTTTTCGGATAAGCTGCCCCATAGTGTTTTGGCGGTCCAGAACTGGCGCCAGCGGAGTTTGGGTAACATCCGGAAAATCCCGTTCCCGATATTATGTTCAATATTGATGCCGGCATATTTATCATGAACAAATTCCCAGCGGTTCATCATGTTGAAGGCGTACTTGTTGTAATAGTATAATTCGTTACCGGGTGCAATATCGAGTAACATGTAGGGAAGTATGCCGAAGGTCTGGCCTCCGTATACATAATAAGAGATGCTGCCGAAAGGTGGGATCTTCATATAATCGGAAACACTTCCGGATATCTTGGTATAATCATAATTACTTTTAAAGAAGCCTGATACTCCCCGGGAAATATATACTTCAGTAATAGGATAGGGGCTTCCCAAACTGGTGCGGAAGAATTGATTCTCGAGGAATTTCTCTAAATAAGCAAACCGTAAGCGGACAGACACTTCAAAACTGGTCAGTGGTTCACGGCCGCTGGCAGCGCTGAAAGAATCTTTGGGTATCAGGTTGCGCAGTGGCAGGTAAGCTTTATGCGTGGCAGCAAAGAGGGTGGAAAAACCTGACCTTGTTTCATTGAAGAACTCAAACCGTTTTTCATTCACTTTCATGAATTTGACCGGTACATTGGTTTTGCGGACAGCCAGTGCAAAGACATTGTCTTGCGTTACTTCACCGTAATAGTTTTGTCCCCAGTCAATATCGTTGGTGTAAGATCCATAAAGATATAAACGGGGATGCCTTTTGGGCAGGTAGAAGAGTTCTGCTTTTCCTTGTAATTTCTGGTCGCCAAAGCCATAAGCGAGGTAGCCATGCCACCACCAGCGTTTATCAAATTTTTTATTGGTACCGAGGTCAAACCGCATACGGAAACCCTCCCAGGAATTGGAAGTGATCCAGTTGAACCAGGGCCCGATCTGGTAATTGCCAATATTCAGGTAACCGGTACCGATAAAATTGGCAGTGCGGGTGAAACGCTGGAACACCGGTGCATTTATCAGTGTATCGATCATTCGGATAATACCCGCTTCCGTCTTTGTGAGTTCTTCATGTCTTGAATCCGCCCAGAATTCCTTATTCTTTTCATCAGCGCCGGGAAGGGTGATCACTTCTTCGAGTATCTTGTTTTTATTCAGCTCTGATACAACAGACGTGTCGTTAATGATCACATTTTTATAAGTAGTGGTCTTACGGCCGATAAAACCGGGCTTATCTTTTCCGAGTGGAGAAAGGTCGGCGACAAACTTGTCTTTGGATAAAAACCAGGTGGTATCGTTGATAAGATTGTATTCCTGGATCAGGCTGAGGTTCTCCACGAAATTTACATTAGCTTCCTTGCCAAGGCGCAGGTTCATTTTCTGAATAGCGAATGTACTGTCATGCACCCAGCAATCTCCTTCAAAAGTATCGCCACCTTTTCTTTTCGGGGTAAAGACAAGGTGGTAAAAGCGTTTCTTATTCACAAACTGGGTATCCACCACCCGGTAGTTATAATAGTAATCACCGTTATCACTGATGGGGCTCACGAATTGTTTATCCATTACGGGGATGAAATTGTTGTAGACATTCACCACCTGGTCCATACCGCCCAGCAGTTTTACCACACTTTCATTCTTAATACCGTTTGTGTTGGCAGCTTTAATGATCTCCCTTCTTTTCTTCGGACTTTTCTGGTAATAATAATCTGATAAGGCCTCTGTAAGATAGGAGGGCAGGTATTTCAATCCTTCGGAAGTATCAATATTCTGGTTGATGAGATCACTGATCGGCTTCAGGGGTCTGAATTTCCCGAATTTTTCAAAATTGATATTCTTCAGGTCCAGTTCCAGTTTATTATATAGTTCATACGAGAAATTGGCAAAGCGGTAGCGGTCATTATCCGGTTTGTTCTTCACAATCTTTCTCCACAATAAAAGTCCTTTGTTCACTTTCACCCTCACTTTGACGCCTTCATTAAAAGTGCCTCTTTCCATTTTGATATCGGTAAGAACCGAATCTTTGGAAAGATCAATTACAAAAAAATAAGGCTGGTATCCCACACAGCTGATCTCCAGGGTGTCGGAAGGCCAGTTGTTCAGGTAGAAAGAGAACATACCGGCCGAGTCAGTCAGTTTACCGATGCTGGCATGTTTAAAATAGACAGAGGCAAAGGGAATCCTTTCCTCACTGTGCGAATCTTTGACGGTACCGCTGATTCTTTTTTTCTGGCCGGAGGCCCAGCTCCCCAGCAGGAGAAAGGCGAAGAGTAGCAGGATGGGTTTGTTTTGTCTCAGGGTCTGCATTATCCGGTAAAAGTACGAACAGCAGGGAATAGTGGTATTGTTAAATCGCTGTAAACAAACAATAGACCGGTAAAATTATTTGGAACTATGGTTTTGGAATACTTACTTTGTATTTCAAAGTGCTTTTTATGGGCGAACATAATCAACCAACCGACTCTCTTAAAGATATTCGCGACATCCGCCAGCTGATGGAACGATCTTCCCGTTTTATTTCTCTCAGCGGGCTGAGCGGGGTGGCAGCCGGCCTTTTTGCATTAGCAGGGGCTGCCATTGCCCGGTACATACTATTCAAAAAATATTATACAGCGTATGATGACAGGGGCGGGTATTCGGATACAGCTTTTGCCACATTGAAACTTCAATTATTGGGGTTAGCAGCGGTTGTTTTTGCAGCAGCTTTTATTACTGCATTCTATTTTACCTGGCGTAAATCAAGTAAGGAGGGAACGTCTTTGTGGAATCCCACTTCCCGCCGCCTGATGTGGAATATGCTGATCCCGCTGGCAGCAGGTGCCTTATTCATTTTAGGAATGCTTCAATACAATGACTGGCGTTTTGTGGCCCCGGCCTGTCTGATCTTTTACGGGCTGGCGCTGGTGAATGCAAGCAAGTATACACTGACGGATATCCGCTACCTGGGTTACTGTGAAATTGCCCTTGGACTGATCAATATGCAATGGGTGGGAAAGGGCCTGTATTTCTGGGCTATCGGGTTTGGAGTATTACATATTATATATGGTATCAGCATGTGGTGGAAATATGAACGTAAAGCGGCCTGATCGCCTAAATTTAGAACATGAAGAATCCGATCACAGGTTTAAATAAAGTGTTTGATAACCGCATCCGCCTCGGGGTGATGAGCATCCTGCTGGTGAACGAGGAAGTGAACTTTAATGACCTGAAGCAAATGCTGGAAGTAACGGATGGCAACCTGGCCACACACCTGCTGAACCTGGAAGAGAACGGTTATATCAAAGTGCACAAAGGGTTTATCGGGAAGAAAACGAATACCACGTATGCGGTGACGAAATCAGGGGAAAAAGCATTTACGGATCATATCACAGCGCTGGAAAATATGATTAAAGGAATAAAATAAAATGGGATTTTATTGGATCATAATGTTTGTTTTTGGGATAGCCGGGTTGTCAGCTATATGTTATTTATTTATTTTATTATTTAACAGTCAAATAAAAATTGTTAATGGCTGGTTCAGAACATTTGAAGTTATTGCTCTCTTCCTGGGGCCGGCCATATTCCTATCTTCCTTTGATACGGGTGATATAAATGATTGTTGTTCAGATTTTGTTGTTTTTTCACCTCATCACCGGCTAACCATTCATACGATTATTTTTTTATGCCTTACTGCATATTTTTTTAGTACATACCGGAGGAGTCTTTATCCACCTTTATTAGAATTGATAATCAACTGCCTATTGTTGGTTGCAGTATTATTATCATCCAGATTAAAGATCCAATAATCTGGATACTTGGGAACGTTTCAATTATTGGGTTTTATCTGATTCAGCTGCTACAAAATCACCGGTTATTGCGCAGGGAAGAGGTCGTAAATGCATTCCCGGGAAATTCTATTGCCGGGAGGATTAGTATGAAACTGTTACAATCATCAGCGTTGATAAAATACCCTGTTTTGCTTTTCTTCTGTTTACCCATCCTGGTACTTATTGCGGCAGTATTATATCTCTTTGGGCAGAAACCGGATTCGGTTATAAGGGCATTTACAGATACTTATCACCAGGGGCTTTCTCAATTAGACTATATGATGCTCTGTGGCTGCTAACGGGCACCCGGTTGTTGTTAAGCCGGTAAGATTGGGAAAACGAAATGGTGGTACAATAATTTGTAACCGGCAGTTACTGATCTCGAATGCATTTGAAGAACTGCTCCAGGAGCGGCTGCCAAGGACTCACCGGTTTATACGAATGAAATATGACCGGATTGGGGATGCAGTGCATAAATACTATTCCATATTCAATAACAAATTCGTCTCCGATGTAGTTTACGTTTTAATGAAGCCTGCTGAGTGGATATTCCTGGTGACACTATACTTGGCAGACAGAAATCCCGAAAACAGAATTGCACAACAGTATCTCCTGCAGCAGGAGCGGATCATCATCAGGAGTAATTAATTTTTTTTATTCAATCACTTTGAAATGCAAAGCACTTTTAAGATAGAAAAAAATAAGCAGGTAATAAAGAACTGCCTCCTGTTCTTTATGCTGGCCCTTGTCGCCAGCGGGATAACAGCTGTCCCGGTTGAGCAGGGACTCTCCTTTATAATTCCCTTTTTTCCCGGTGATTCTTTTATGGGGCTCTGGTTTGATAGAGTCTATGGCGGCATCATAGCAACTGGTAAACAGTATCCTTTTCTTTTTTATGGATACGACTGGCTGGCTTTTGCACATTTTGTTTTAGCGCTTGTATTTATCGGGCCTTACAAAGATCCTGTACGGAATAAATGGGTGATCGAGTTTGGTATGTATACCTGTTTACTGATCATTCCCTTTGCACTGATCGCCGGGCACTTCAGGGATATTCCTTTCTGGTGGCGGCTGATCGATTGCTCTTTTGGCATCATTGGTTTTGTTCCTTTAGCTGCCTGCTATAAAAAAATCCTCTGGCTTGAAGATGCTGAGACAACAGAAGAAGAATGAGAATATTTCTGCACATATTAAATACGTGGTTTGTATCAGCGCTGATCTGCGGTGCAGGGATAACTGTGATGCTGGTTTATCCGGAGCATGGATTTATGCGTGATGAAAACATCTTTACCACTTTTTTTACGATCCTCTTTACGGGTTTATTGGGTGGATTGCCTTCCCTGTTACTTTCCTGGCTTTTTCTTTCCCTGATCGCGGATTCGCCCATGCAGGTCAACTGGAAAATAGCGTGCTGGTATGCCGCCGTGATGCTGGCCATTCTTTTCAACCTGCAGCTGATCGTCTTATTTGGCGATGGCAGATTAGCTGGTATTGAAGTAGTAGTAGATGTCTGGCCGGTATATGCAGTAGTGTTTGTAACCCTCACCATACGGATCAAACAATTCCTGTTGCTTATTGAATATTATTCTGAAAAAAACTAAACTATAAAAAATGGAATCAACCGTCAGCAACATCTGGCAAAAAAGTAAACTGCTCATCAAGGGATTGATGATCGGGGCCCTGGTATTATTATTACTGATACCTGCTTTCTTTGTACAGGATCTTATTAAGGAAAGGGAGCAGCGTCAGAAAGAAGCCGTCATGGAAGTAAGCAGTAAATGGGCAGGCCGGCAAAATATTACCGGGCCTGTTCTTGTGATACCTTTTGATGAAAAGATCACTGCCTCCAACGGAACAGTAAGCCATAGCCGGCAACTGGCTTATTTTTTACCGGATAAATTGGATATGAAATCAGCAGTGGCGCCGGTTAAAAAATACCGGGGTATTTATGAAGTGATGTTGTACACAGCGGATGTGGCTATCAGCGGCAAATTTTCTCCACTCCCCTTAACTAAGATCAAAGTAAACAGTGCCGATCTTTTATGGAATGAAGCTTATATCTGCATGGGTATTACCGATAGCCGGGGTTTGAAGGAAGAGATCAAAATGAAATGGAATGATTCGCTGCTGTCACTGGCACCACAACTGATCAACAATGCCATATTCAAAGAAGCATTTGTTGCACCGGTAACGCTGGCGGAAGCAGATATAACCAACGGCATCAGTTTTTCAGGTTCGGTACAGGTAAGCGGATCAGAACAACTGCTCTACACGCCGGTTGGTAAAGAAACGACCGTGACCATGCAATCTGCCTGGCCTGATCCCAGTTTCACAGGAAGCCAGTTGCCCTTATCTTCGGACATTACTGACAGCGGTTTCTCAGCACAATGGAAAAGCCTGTCACTGACCCGTTCCTTCCCCCAGCAATGGAGGAACGACAGTTATATTCTTTCTGCGGCCTCTTTTGGTACCGATCTTTTCATTCCTGTAAATGGCTATCAAAAAACGATGCGTTCTGTGAAGTATGCCATTCTCTGTATCCTGCTTACGTTCACGGCTTTCTTTTTAATTGAGACCACGAATAAAAAATCCGTACACCCTGTTCAGTATGCCTTAATTGGTTTTGCCCTTATCCTTTTCTATACATTGTTATTATCATTTTCTGAGTATGTGGGTTTCAATACCGCTTATGGTATTGCGGCACTCGCCACGGTTGGACTTATCACCTGGTTTGTGAAGGGGTTATTAGGATCATCGAAACTATCCATGCTCCTGTCTTTTGTGTTGGTATTACTCTACTCCTACGTGTTTACCATTTTACAATTACAGGATTATGCTTTGTTGCTGGGAAGTGTTGGTTTGTTCCTGACATTGGCGGTGGTGATGTATTTCTCCAGGAAAATTCAGTGGTAACAGGAAATAAAGGACAGGTATGGTATTGGATATTATCGGACAAATCCTGTGGTGGGGAATTTTAGCAACACCTGTTTTAGCTTTTCTCATACTCAGAAAAGCTGAAATGAGATGCATCGCCAAAATTTTACTGGGCTTGGTTATAACTATTATCCTGTCAGTTGTATTGTTCTATATTTCTATAAGTATCATTTTCAGGGATGGAATAGGGCCGGTATGACCGTACCGGACAGAAAGCTTAAACAATAATCAATTTTTATGGATAATATAAAGACACAAAAATTCAGCGCTATAAAAAGACTGCAAAGTATCGGCTATGCAGTCAGCGGTATTCTTTCATTTTTTAAAACGCAACACAATGCGATCATTCATTTATGCAGTACTGTCACTGTTGTTATGGCTGGTTTATTTTTTGCTATTCCGGTGAACGAGTGGCTCAGCATAATCCTGGTTACAGGCTTTGTATGGGTGGCCGAAATTTTCAACACTGCTATCGAGGCCATCATGGATCATTTATCGCCGGAGCAGCACCCGAAAGTAAAATATATTAAAGATGTGGCGGCGGCGGCTGTTTTGCTGGCAGCCGTCACTGCTGTGGTAACAGGTGCCCTCATTTTTATCCCTGAACTATTTTAATATGCTACAAATACTGCAACAAAATAAATATTTACGCTTCCTCTATTTTCAAAGGACAGCAATGGAGAAATGGTTATTGCTGTCCTGCCTGTTCAGCCTGTTACTGGAAGTAACGAGAATTAGTATAACCGGCAGCCGGCTATTCATCTTCATGCCCTGGAATTTATTCCTCGCTTTTGTTCCTTATTATATCTCCTCTCAGCTGGAGAAAAGGCCGGGATGGATCGAGAACAAATGGAAATTCTTTTTGGTTATTTCTGTGTGGTTATTATTTCTGCCCAACTCATTTTATATCATCACCGATCTTTTTCACCTTGAATTCCAGGAAGGCTCTTCCCGCTGGTTCGACCTGACACTGATCTTCTCTTTTGCCTGGAATGGTTTGCTGCTGGGTATTTTATCAATCCGGCAGATCGAAAAGATTTTCAGGCAACGCTTTCGGTATAAGCATGAATTTCTGTTCCTGCTGCCGGTGATGTGGCTGAATGCCTGGGGTATTTATATCGGCCGCTTCATGCGGTTCAACAGCTGGGATATTCTTACCAATCCTTTTGAATTATTTGCGGATATCGGGTATATGCTGATCCATCCTTTCCGGAATATATATCCCTGGGGCATGATCATGGTTTTCGCCATTTTTATGACGATCATTTATATGTCGGCAAAAAGAATGGCCCGGGCAATCTGATTTAAACTCGGTTGATTGTTGGTTTTCTGTCCAGCCTGTGGTAAACAAAAAGTCCCCCGGTAACGGGGGACTTTTGATATATAAGTTACTTGTTTCTTAGAAGTCAAATCCCATCGCAAAATACCACATCGGTTTACCCCTGAATACACCTTTCAGTTCCCAGGCTGCATCCACACGCAGGAAATAACCCAGCAGGGTGCTGCGGGCGCCAAATCCATAGCCACCGGCAAAGGGGCCAATACCACCGGCTTTGATTTGCACGGATACCGGAATATTCGGTTGAGAGTAGATCACACCCGGTCTTTCAATATCAAACGGACTGCCTGTCC
>APMI01022984.1_pt1 | contig 17274 bp, 11 predicted proteins | sample 667938 | NCBI WGS metagenome assembly APMI01 (sample SAMN01084076, study PRJNA167559) | wastewater metagenome | biome: Wastewater | place: Denmark: Ejby Moelle, Odense | collected 2011-11-28 | reverse complement strand
GGCGATTTTAACCATTCAATCAATTTATTATATTTACAATATTAAATATTAATTTCGAACTCCATTATTATAATATCCCATCTAGTATCAATTTATTTGAAGTAAAATAACGAAACTTAAAAAAATTGTTAAAGGATAGTACACAAAAATATAAATCATTCCGTTGTCACTCTAATCTGACCATTTACATACCTTACTCACTAGAGTCTCCTGACATACGCCTCTCCACCCACTCGAGTAGTCCCTCCTGGTCGAACGGATTCTCCTTCGGATTCCAAATAGAGCAAAGTTACTCTACTTTCGATCTCGTACGTAAATAAAGCTGCTGATGTAAATCACTAAACAGCTGTTTTATTGCCTTGAACTGGTAACAGTTTTTTGTAATAACCCTGTGATCCCCCTGTGGGTCTTTGATTTCTAGTTTTCGGATGTTAGGCTCATTTGACGTGTCGATTTATCCTTACTTCGCATAAAATATTTAGCTATGGTTCAAGTCGATTCCCAACTTGTCTTCATCAAATTCTTCGCTATAATATTTGAGCACTTTGTCAAGTACAGGACCAACCCTCTGCTCTTTTACTAAGTTGTTTTTACGTATAACAGCAACAATCATGATCAAAAGTGTATAAGTATTGAGTCCACCATAATAAGTTTAATTTAGTGATCGTTTTGCAAGTTCACTCTTGATTATTATAGCTATATTCTGTAATGTTGTAATTTAAGACAACCACTATCGAGTCTGTTTCGTTGATACTACTCCCAGATGACGTCGTGCACAGGTAGTTGTTTCTATTGTTAAATCGAATTGAATTTGGGTTTCACCATCACGAAATTATTGTTGTGTGGGACTTGGTTGTGTATCTACTTTAAACTTTATAATAGGTATTGTCGCACTTTTTATTATTTTTACATTAGATATCCACGAAAAATTTGCGAAATAGCATTCTAAATATTAGAAAAATGCTGAAATTTTTGCTGTAGTATCAGATAGATACCCAAAGCTACCATCTAAATCTGCTTCAGGCACAGTAACATCAACATCGCTTTGTTTTATGGCGAGTCCGCAACAGCAGCTTCCATACAATTTTATAGTGACTCCGAGACTGTCCATTACTGTTTTTATTTTCTAGAATGCTAAAACTCTGTTATCATAATACTTGTTAGCCTATTAATTAAGGTCATCAGCCATTGCGGTAATATCCTTCTCAATTTTTGATTCAATGAGCTCATTTATATTAACATCGAATCGTCTTCCTTCAGAGTACTCTTATTAATATATTACATCTGTCTCGTTGGTCTCGTTAGAGGCTTACGATAAAGACAAAGAAGGCCGGCGAGAAGGCCTTGATCTTCGCTTTTTCTGCTTTCGTGACTTAGAAAGAGGTGATAGTTTATACTTCTTAATCATACGTTGTTTAAGTTAAGCGAAGACGAACTACATGTAGTCTGTAATACCATTGTCGTTTCTGTTAAGTTTCCAGGAGAATATCTTCTACTTGAGTTCCTTGGATCCTATTTTTTGAGCCAGTCTAACATATTATTAGATCTGACTAGAATCAATTTTAGTGCACTTATCCATACTTTTCGAAACGGCTTTCTTGAGGTCATTATAACCAAGATACCAGATTCCTAGTTTTTACTCTTCTGTGCAATACCGCCAGTATCCGTTGAATTCATAGACGATATTTTCGCACTCCTACTATTTGTGCTTCATTTTGAACTTATTCTACGGTTTCATTCTGCCTTCTATATTCTTTTATATTTTCTCTGCGATTTCAAACAGCAGCTAGAAAGTTTTAAAGGAATGCTCTTCATTCTAGGCATTCTTGGGTGCTAAAGAGGAACATTTTAGCAGAGATGCAATGAGTCGAGCTTTTTCACTTAAGAATGTCCAAATGAGCTTAACGCTCGCCAACAACTTGTATAGTTTGTTAGGGAACAAGAAGCAATCCGCGTTGAACGTGATGCAGTCAAGATACTCTCTATTACTGACTAGTAGCAAGGCTTGTGTGAATTTTTTGTAAGTATTTATAGCGAAATTCTTCAGTGACGCATTCAAACTCTGAAACTCGGATGTTTAAAAAGTCCAACTTTTATTGTTTTCTGACCAATTTTTGCGTAGGTAGGTTGTGGCTTATGGGAAACTGATTTTGGAACAGTCCTCAAGATCCTCAATGGTCATTGTTGCACACCTAAATCAAATTAGATTTACCAGTCAACGAAATCTTGCTCTGAGAAAACTAGGCAATTTCTCAACTGATTCGGCTCACATTCAGCAATCGGTAAGCATTCAGTGCTGGCTAGGGATGTGCTTATTTTTGTTGGGATTTCTTGATTAATCATATTTTAAGGTTTTAATAAAATATCAATAACACCTTGCATTACGGTTTATATTGCTCCTATGATTAATAACCTATCAATGCGCGCACTCATTCAAATCAAATAATCACAAGCAATATGAAAAATAAGAAGACCAGAAGAAGCAGGCTCTTCACAGATTTTTTTTGCATTTCAGAACTACCCTACCACTTGCCTTTTCTGTTGGATTTTCTAGAACCTTGAGCAAGCTTTCTTCGGCTCTATTCCGATTTGCTGTTCTCAGAGAAAGCCTCCTATTAAAAAACATTAATTTCCAGTTCCCTTAGGTTGAATATTGGCTTTATTTTTATTAAAAGAGTGACGAAAGTATCGCGTTTGTACTCATCCTATTCAAGCATAATTTTAACAATTGTGCTCAAACTCTTGAACTCGTCATTATTTTTCAAGTGCCGTCTCCTCTGCTCCTTCATAAAGTTGCTATGGAAACTTGAGTTTTCTTAAAGATACTGCCTTCTCTAAGAGAGATTAAATTTTCCCATTGAACATAAATACAATATTGTAATGCCAAAAGCATAAAGATCTAGCTTGAAAGGGTCAAATATTTTTGGCTTAGTTTCCCGCAGGTTTCGAAAAAACTAGGGTGACGTATACTCAATAGTTGTAAGGTCGACTTCATACCTTTTTTCTACTGGTAATAATGGATCTAAAAACATTGAGTTTTAAAAATCGCATAATTTAAACCTGCCTTTGTGGTGTAAAAAATTTTCAGGTTTAATATCTCGATGACAGATGTCTGATTTTTCTAGAATTTACAGCAGAAGCAGCATTTGATTAATAAAAGAAGTAACTTCTTGAATTTTAAATGGTTTCTTTTCTTTCACCCGTAACGATATGTAGTCCACCATGTTCTCATCGCACTTTTACATAAAAAGCAGAAACCACTATTCTTGTTTTGAATTCTATTTACCAGTTTTATCTTATTTTTGCTTGAAAGCAATTTTGCCTTCAGTTTTCGATTATTTACCAATCACCAACTCTTGTTCACTAACTTCATGGTTACGCACAGTTCCTTTTTTATGTTTTTTATATTTGATAACCATTTTACAAAGTCCTCTGATTCTCACAATGCCCTCAACGCCATGTAAGCTGATTAGTTTTTAATACACTTTCAATCTGTCCTCTCGATAGGGTGCTTCCTTAACTACGAAGACTTCTTTAGATTCGTTATGTTGATATAAGTAAATTGCAGATTTCCCTCTGCTGATCGGTTACAGTTGCGTGAATTAGTTCAGTGAATAAAAGGGTAGAGTGCCAATCTGATGATAAGAAATCGATGACATGAGCACTTCCCTTCAAGATATTTTTATTATTTCGCTCATTTCACATCTTATCATATATTTGATTGCATTTTAGGAAATAAATAGTTATAAAATCACGAATCGATCTCAGTCAACCCGATTGATGTCTGCAAGTAGTCTAGTAACTTGGCACCTCCGTATTCGTAGGAGGCATTAAAAAGTTGAGCCAATTTATGGCTCATTGAAGCTACTTTGGATTGTAGTTCAACATTTTGCCTTGAAAGCTACTCAGCTTTTTAATTTTCATCATCTTTAGAATCGAAGTTGGCTAACTATTTTACATCATCAAGCTGGTTCCCAAATCGAATGTCTATGCTCTTGCGAAGACCACCATTTTCCGAATTTTTCAGTTACTCGATTTACTTTATTGCACTTTAGTATAATGTGCGGTAGTCAGTGCCATCACTAATGTTCTTACTTGACCTTATTTATTTCAGCTATTTGTTCTTCTTTTATAACTGCTTCTCTAATTATTCTGATTCTTTTTTAGCTTTCTTTCGTTCCTATTTAAATGACTGTTCCTTATCGCCTAACTACTTTTCCAGTTTGATAATGGAGCCTTGTAAAGCTTTCTTTTCGCCTTATAAGACTTACATTTGTGTTTTCAATTATGGCATTTTTTTGCTAGAGTCTTTGCCTTTCTTTTTGATTTCTTCGGACAGGTTATGAAATTTGGAAATGACTTAGTTGATGCGTTCCATTTCAAGTGACAGTTTATCATCATGAAAATCCACCCTGGACATGTTCAAGTCTCGAGATGATGCATTCAAGACACTGCATTATTAGAATAGTTATACCTAATTTCGTCTGCTTATAGCTCTTAACTGATGCGCTCATAAGTGAATGAAAGCTCAACAAACGCGTTAGGATCAGGGCACTGTGTCAAAGGTACACTGGCTTTGGTTGTACCTACGTTACTATACATTTACCATGAGGATTGTTATTCAAATTTTATGCGATGTTGTATTTTGCATACCCTCCGCTTTTTACTTTGCCTTAGTATTCAATCACTGCTAGTATTTCGGTCTATGTTATACAAAGCATACGTTTTTGGATTCAAATAGCATGGTGTCAGTATTGAAGGCCAGGTTGAACTCGAGGACGAGCGTCTGGTTGAAGGTAGAGAACCCATGAGCATGACGAACAGTCGTAGTTTCAGCCTTGCTCTGATCTATCTAGTCTAACATGTACGCCTCTTCCACACTATTTTGGTATCGAAGTCGATGTTCTTATTTATTTTCAGCTGGTGCACTTCGCAGCTTACTCGATATCTGATGTTTTTCATACTCACTTGTCTATTTTTTAAGTTTCTATAATAAACTCAAACTTGCAGAAATTATAGCAAACTCCCTCTGATAAAGTGTCCATTTATTTTGCATTAGTAAATTTTATTTTATGCAACAATTTGGCATGTGGATATATAGATGAACTAATAATAGATAGATTATAATAATGATCAAAGACCACGACTACTTAATCAAGCTGATCCTAATTGGAAGCTCGGGGGTAGGCAAAACTTCCATCCTCACTCAGTTCGCAGACAATAAGTTCTCGGAAACCTATCTCACCACTATCGGGGTGGATTTTCGGTTCAAGACAATCAAGAACGATGGCAAGAACATAAAATTTCAGATATGGGACACTGCAGGCCAGGAGCGTTTCCGCACCATAACATCTGCGTACTACAAGGGCGCCGACGGAATCATTATGGTATATGACATCACTGATCCCTCTTCGCTGGAGGACATTGAAAACTTCTGGATCCCCGAGGCATTCAATTACTGTGATAAAAACATTGATGTCATTCTGCTAGGCAATAAGTCAGACTGTCCTTCTCAGATCGTTCCCAGTGTAACAAATGCGTAAATATTTAGAAATTACAAACTCTACTAGACAAGTATAGCACATTCAGCCATAGCAACGTGAGTGCTAAAGGCGACGACAAAATATACGACAGTATTAAGGACTTCGGTTTGAAAATAATAAAGAAAAAATATGACCGAAGTTCAAGTCTGAGCAGTATTTCGCAAACGGGTCCAAGTACAAGCAGTAACACCAGCACTAGCACAGCTAGAACACAGTCATTACCATCACAAACTCCTTCTTCATCAAGTAAAGAGAGCTCGAAGCCAGCGATACACATCAGTAGCAACAATCAGAAGGAGTACAACTTACAGTACAGTAAGAAATGTTGTTGATTTTATGCTCTGTATCTACTAATAATTCATTATACACTATTGCTTGTTTAGAAAGTATTAATTATCATTCTGTTTCACGATATTTTTAGAATTATTTGCATCGCTCGCGTTTTCGCAATCTCTATGAACTTTTTCCACTCCTGCATCGAGCTTATCGTCTCGAAATTTATATGAAAATTTTTAGACTTGCCGACCAAGGTGAGACAATTCTCAAATGGTGGAGCCTTAGTGAATATGCCTTCAGATAAATAAAAAACTGAGTTCTTATATGCAGTTTCGTCTTTATATTCTTCTATTTTAATAATTTCTATCATGGAGAGTTTCCATTTATTCTTGACCTCTTCTCCCAGACTGGTTACACAGTGCAACTCTAGCAGATCATCAGTAAAATAAAGCAACAGACTAGAATTAGAACCATCTGTTTTATACATCTTTACTCTGACTCCAGATTTCATGATTGATTTAACAGTTGATGACAGCTAATCAGCACCTGGATTCTTAAATTCGCTGCAAAGTTTAATGAATTTAGCTACCGCTGCATGTTTGCTGTACTTGGAACTCTGTAATGACGACATACAGAAGGAAATAAGCTGCTCCTGTTCAATGACATTTGATTTCAAACATTTCTCAAGTACTTGACAATACGTATCTATCGTTTCATCATCAACATCACTCTTGTTAAAATGTTCGAATACTGCTTTGATGTAGTTAAGGACGGATGTCTACATTTGTTTATAGCGTGTCTGCACAGGCTTCCACATTAGTAACAGATTTATTATTTTGAGTGAGTCCTTGAATTAACAAATTGTGTCAGCAGAACGAATAAGTAAAGTACCTATTTTCTAAAACACAATCGAAGAGTTTTGCTCATTGTTATTGAAGAACTTTAATATATCTGTGATCTGTTTAATGGGTTTCAAATTATTTTTAGCAATTACCTCACCAGTTGTGCTCTATTTTTGTAGCTCAAGTAGCTTTGTTAACAAGATTTCAAGAAGCGACTCGCAAGGTATATCCACTATGCTCTTGAAACGCAGTGGGTATTTTTCTTATTATTCCTGTAAATTTTCGTGAGGTCTGGGCGGTTTGCTATACTTTTCCTCTACCTTTAAGTAGTCGTAGAGAAGCCGCAGTTCTTCCTCGCCAATATGATAATTTAGTAGGCTCTAAAAAAGTCTTGAACAATTCGCGTTTCCATAGCTTATTTTATCAATTTCACTGAATTATATCAGAAACTATAGTGTTTTCTTTTTGCCCTCCATGTTGATCGAGAATATTGATTTTCTGATCACTTTGTTAGCGAGGTCTGCGTTCAAGTATTTTGTATCAAACTTTTTAAATTTCTGTAGTAATGTAATGTAAATTTGTAGTAGATATGGATAACTAAGGTCGTCCTTCACCTTGGAGTTAAACACACTATATTATATATTAGTTTACTTATTAAGGCTAAAGAGACCTTGTTTGTCTAACAGTTATATTTCCTTCTTATCCTTGAGCTGCCTGACAAGCTTTTCAAGACACTCCAACAGAAAGTAGCTGTGTTATTCCCTGAATCGCTAAACAAGTATCTTACACAATTCCACTTTGAGAAAGTACTCATAATGTTCAGGTACAAACAAATGGGACAGGCATCTAATTAAAATGAAAATTACTTGAAGAAGTCTTTGTAGCCTTCGTGCTTAACCTTATGGCTAATTGTTGGAAGTATACTTAGTAAGAAAGTATGAAGTTGGATTCTGAACAGGTGCTAGACCTGCTGAGATCCGTTCTGAGCAAAGTATCTGAAAAATTTGAAATATTAAGAGGGAATCGCTTGCTCATACGTGGAGCACATCCCGAGAAAGTACTATACAATTTTATTTTCCATACACCATAAGGCGACCTTCTCATATTCGTAACAATAGCTGGCAAACAGAAACGCTAAGTTCTCAGTACATGTCAGTTCTTCGAATACATGGTGATGACTCCATATTTTTTAGTGAAGTTGAATGCTCCAAAACTTGTCTCTGATACTCAAATTGACAGCTACTTTGCCCATGATCCTGCACCACAGCACGATCTCCTTTTTGGCAATTTCACTCAATTGAGTTGTTTAGGCTCTTATGCTGGTCTCCATGATGTTGAACATACCTCTCTGATAGATTTCATTAACTATTTGGAAGGACAGATCATTTGAAGTTGAAGCAAGCAGTTATAGAATCTATACTCTATTCAAAGACTGCTTTGCCATCTCAAATAACATGCTTAGAAGTCCAGACGAGAAAAAGTCAGCACAAGAGGTTGACCAACAGTTATTTATTATACTCATTATTTTCAATGTCTACGGTCGCTCTTTATGAGACTGGATTGATTACTTTAACTGAGTTTTGAATAAAGTGATCGAGCTAGAGTCTGAAAATATAATGAGGTTTTTTTATTTACTTTCACTGATCAGAAAGAATAATTCAAGCACTTCAGTTAACACAGAGCTCAGTGTAGATTCATGTAAAGCTAAGCACTTGCTAACGATTCCCAAGTTGACAATCTTCTTGCAGTAGTATTATATTGCGACCACTTCGCTCAAGTAGGCTAATGCTTGCTTCAGTTATACAAATTGTGCCTATGTGGTTTTAATTCCTCCAATGGAACCGATAAAGTTTATATGCCCTTTTATATTTTTAATGTTCATCGCTTACTCTTACATTTGCACAGTGCGCTTCTTTTTAGAATGTGTTAAAGGGTTGGGGTTCACATTTTTTATGGCCTTCGCTGATTTGAATAGCTGTATTGAGGAATTTGAAGACTATTTTACTTATTTTAATGGGCTTTATGCGCTAATTTACCTTTTGGTCTCTGAATCCTCAATAGGAATTTATTAAAGAGATATACTGGGTTTAACTGGTGTACTGATAGCTTTTGGAGTCCCAATTTTTTAATCTTGTCTTTAAGTCTAGGTTTAATTTTACTGATTTAGCTTTGTTGAAGCTGTCGTTGTAGCTGTTTATTCATTTTTATTGACTTAATTTTCCTTTTTTGATTCGGTAAATTACCGATTCTATTATTTTTTATTTGGAGTGATTTGGAAATCTTGCTTTGGCTTTTCTTATTAAATTTTCGAGGATTTAATCTTATATTTGTCATTTATACATATTTTGTAATTTTGTAACTATTTACAAATCTACTAGCATAGTATTGCAATTGTCTGTAATTATTTTTCATCGTTTGTTTTCATACTAGGTTTATGATCATAATATTTGAGCCATATCATTTTAAGCCACTTCGGTGACAGATAGTTATGAGCCCCTGCCCGTCCAGTCCATTCTAAAGCAAACAATGCCACGTCAGGTCTGTACTTATTTGTCAAAAATAATGCTTAACTGCGCAACATTTCCACAAACAACTCAGAGTATTTAATCATACATGTTAAATATGGAGATTGTTATGGCCAACTTAATTAATTTAGTAAATCAATCTGAGCTTGAGCTAAATTTGTATTCTAACATGTTATTAACGAACATAGTATCTGTGGAATTAGTTTGTCGAGCTTAAATTTACCTATTGCTTTCATATTTACATCTTTGATATTTGCAACAATTTCTCTGCCAAAATCAAGAATTTAAACATCTTCAACAAAATAAGTCAATACTTTTGCAAGATCTAGATCTAAAAGGTTACTGTTATGGCCGACAGATGCCATAATTTATAGACAATTGCAGACAAGTCGATGCCTGTCTTGCTCGTTAACAATAGGAATCGAATCAAAGTTGGCAATTACTTTTATGATCAATTATGCAATTTAATCTTTAATGACTTGGTCTTAATACTGAAAGCGCCACATCAACACTTCCTGGCTGTAGAGAAGAATTTATAAGTTTTCATAACTGGACAATTTTTCAGTGTTAGACATCAGCTAAATTAATATTGAGGATATTGCCTTAATTAGGCCTTGATCCAAATCTTAAGTTTACTCCATTAGTGTGTTCTTGATCAACAATGACAGAGAATGACTGTATAGTTTCGAATTTGATGAGTGCCACTCTCTTTATGGTAATTTTTTTAAATAGCTGGATAGCTCTTCCAAATGTTGTGGATTTAATTCTTGTTCCGCAAAAAGGACGTTTGATATCCGCTCAATAGTGAATAAGTGGTGATGACTGTAGCTTTTCCAATGTTTGGCTACAATTGCAAAAAATCCTATTGTTAACAGTCAAGTTACTTTTAATTAGTTCTACTGGAACTTATTTACAGTTTTATATCACTGTCTAAAGGACCTCGAGACTATCAATTAAAGATTAGGGGTTCGCGAATTATGGTTCATCCAAAGGATTCAAAGTCCACCTGTAGACTGGGGCCCATTATTAGAATGCCCCATACTTTTGTAGAGCATATATAATTTGCTTGGGTGCTTTGAATTAACAGTCGACTAATCGACTAAATAATTTTTCCTGTATTCTCTAAATTTCTTCTTAAAAATTGTACTATACCCACTTAATATCTTATTAAGTCCAATTATTTTATTTTCTTAAGTAGTAGGCAATTTATTCGTACTGCAGTTTAGTTTTGTTGAGGCTTCTGAGTAGGAAATATACAAATTTGGAGACTCCAGGTTGATATCTCATTTTAATTAATTTTTAGGCAACATAGAACTTGCTCTACATTTTAACCTCCTCGCTGGCCATGAACTTCTCAATTGATTTTATAAGATAGGCTCGATTTACTTAAGGGTATTGCTCAATGCTGATTAAGTCTTCAAACAACAGCGGTAGAAATAGTAATGCATTGTTGTTGTTGCTAAGTTGGCTATGAAAGTTCTTGAAATTTATATCTGAGCATGAGGATAAATATGATTTAACTGCAGTCAGCAAATAAGTGTGCTACTTATTGCACAGGTATACCATCATTAGCTATAGGCAAATCTATATTTAAGGACTAGACAATTTTCCAGACATACGGCCTGTGGTAATTCTGTGAAGCAAACCCTGAGCAGTAAAGTAAGCATTACCAAGAGTCATCTCGAAGTTAAGCCTCGCAAATGTTTATTTGCTTAGCTTCTCATTTTGGCTGAGCATTTAGATCGGTAGAATTGATTGATATCTATTTAGCAAAATCTGAGGTATTGATAAATTATCATCGAGGACTCCCTGCAACAGCTGATAGCCATCTGAATTCGGCTGCAGTTCTGGAAATACGACACTCAGAGATTTTATTAGTGTTTGAAAATTAGGAGAGTCAGAACTAAATTTTTATCTACTGAAATGGGTTAGAAAATATATTAGGTTCTTGTTTATCCCCTTATTAGAAAGTTCGGGTGTGTAGCTAAGATAGAACGGTTTAGGATTGTTGTGCAGAAATGCATTCAAGAAAGCAGGTGATAATTATAGATTGGTCTCTCCAACACAGGACGCTATTACCACTTGTATGCACATATATTTGACAAGTTAATCATGCCAATACTGATCGAGATAGTTTATTATGATTTGACAGACTTCTTTTTTAACTTATTAAACATTTTTGCTAGTCCAGACTAAGAAAGTACAAGCGCGGGTCATGATATCAAGAAGTGCACACACTTATTTGGCACTACCTTGTGGTACATGTTGAGCGATTAAACAGCACTCTTTGAAACTGAGGCGACACTCCTTGCCGAGTATGCCCATGAGAACCCTCACATTTTCGGATTTGATTGCTTTTGCTTGCAGTAATTTAATGCACAGTTTCTTAGTGTTGGCATAAGTGTGCTTGATTCTAGATAGAATATAACCCAAATGATCAAGCATGGTGTTCGTCAACTATGACTAGATTTCCAGGTCAATAATTCGATTCAGTAGCTACTCTGAAATGGCATAGAATCCAGCAGATTCGAACCGGTGGAATATCATCATGAGTTGTTATAGCACTCCGCAGTCAGGATGCAATGTGGCTAACGATGCGAGACTGGTCTTATTATCTGCAAGATAATGTAAATTGTTGCTATACAGGGATTGTGGCACTGCAGTCAAGAAGTTAAGAATGCAGCTTAAAGTGTACACAATTTTAGCCTTGAAGGTTCTTTCGCTCTCCAAAGTCTTCACATAGGAAATCAGTATGGGATCCACTTGTGTTTGCATAGTTATAATAATAAGGATTTTTATAAAGAGACATTGCAAATATTAATTAATAATCAACATATCATGATAGTTAGTGCTAATTTTACCTAACTGTTACCTCACAATATTGAGTAGGCCGCAGAATGTTGATACTTTCTGGAGTTATAGGTTTACTTTCACGCTTTTTCTTGTTGAACTGAGTGCGCTTCCATTAAAATATCTTGTTAGTGCCTCCAATTTATTTAGGAATGTTGGATGTCGCAGGCAAATTTTATTTCTCATTTGTTATTATACCCTCTGCTAATTGATTTCCATAGAAATATGACTACTTTGCCTGCATCTTTAATTTTTTGTCACTTGTTTTGTTCATTGCATCATGTTTTAATAGTGCAGACTATGTACCTGACTTTTGGCCTGATGATTAGCTAATTAATGCAATATTATAGAAAGGAGACTCAGGCGTAATGATGTAACTTTCCTTTTGATGCCCTAATTTCTATGGTGCTTATACAAATTTTAGTTAACGAGGCAGTGGTTTCATCGACTTTTTTGAGGATTCTTTAAAGTACTGCAGCTTCTATGAAGAGAATAGCGAGTATTTTAGCGAGGAACCTAAGTGGTAGCGATCTTCCTCTCTGTTTTCAGTTTATTCATCAAGCATAGCCTACACTTCGTTATCCTCTTCGACAATCTCGCTGTCAACTCTTCTACTGATGCTACGTATTTTGCGTTGACTTTCACTTTCGTAATATTTCTACTCACAGCGGCGACTGCTTAATTGTTTACCTAATCGACTTCTAACAATGCTCGTTTCAAGTTATGCCGGTTCCATCATAACAGAGTTGCTTGTCTTCAGAAACTGGGTATCACCATAATTGTTTATTGGATTTCGATCCTATACTGCAGATGTGTATTTGCAGAGACGGTCATCTAAAATAGCAACTAGTCCACAACAATCAGTGACAGCTATGCGATCTCTACGATAATTTCTTGTCATTTTGGTCAGCACTTCGCACAGTAGCATGTCGTGGTATAGTTCCCAAATGCTGAAGATGCGCCTGTCGACTTACTCCTGTTTTATCTCGAATCCGTTGTAAAATTATTTGCACGACTGCAGGGATAATATGTGTATTAGAGTCAGTCCCAGCTCATATATTGCGCATTTTTAATCTTATTCGTAATCGAAATCGGCTAATTTTTAAGGTGAGTAATAGCAGTTGTGCCGGTGTTGGTGTCGATCATAAGGGCTTACTAGCAATGGGTGAGCTACCTTAATGAGTCCTGACTGTAATACTAGTATCCTCTCTGTATTGATAAAAATCCTATTGTAGATGCCCTCTGTGACTAAGTTACTGACTTGCTCCATTTAATTTTCGATTTGCTGCAGTGCTCTAACACAGCCGATGACAATTCGACAGGCATCCTCATAATCGAAGAACCTGGCATTTTGCTTACGAGCCTATACTTCGTCATTGATGGAAACAGTGGAGTACTCGAAGATGAGACGCAGCCGCTGTTCTGACCCGCACATCGTATGTAAGGTAATCGACTCCACATGCAATAGCGAAGTCAGTAATGCATGCGGACTATTTTACTGCAGAAATGGCTATAAGTTAGAACGGCACTGCAACATCTTCTCGCTTGAACCGAAAGTTAACTCACGCACTAGATATTGATTAGACGAATGGGCGTGTGTAGACTGCGCGACTTGTCCTTGCTCACATTAATACATGATTTCAAGTTCCTATTTGCTAACTTGATGGCCTGGTTCGTGTTTGTTTATTTGATTGCCCATATGGCTTGTATTTTAACTGTCACGATGCGCTTATTTAAGTTTTACAAGAGTATTTACTTAATAATGATAACCCAACCAAGAGACTATGCTGAAAACAAAGCTGAGTGTAAGACAGATAACGGAGTAGTCTATTGTTAAAACTAATAATCGCATTAGTAGCACTCTGTTATGTTCATTCTGTTGTTATTTTCCGCTAATTGATGAACTCTCTATTCTACCACAGCTATCGGAGTCAGTACGTCACACAAAATGGATATGTCCACAGTGCAATACAGTTAACGAGTGCTTCACAGATCAATTTTACCGATGCCACTGTCCTAATTCTGAGACAGTTTATGTAGACTTTAATACAAAAAATCAGTCTCAGCACAGTCTTAAAGCAGATAAAAATTCCACCGGTATAGCACTTTATTTATAAATAAGTTCTTGCATGTCATAAATTTTGCCAGGCTTTAACATTGGAAATAATACAGTTATTTTAAAATCCAAAAATAGCCAATAATCTAATTTAACGCATTTGTCTTAAATGAAGAGAGTGTTAATGAAATAATCAAAATTGTTGAAGATCTATTTTGAAAATGTAGCTGTTCTAACTCGGCAACACAAAGGCAGATATTTTAGTTGGGATAATTTTCTAAAAAATACCCGACTCACTAAAATATAATATGGGTTATGGTTAATTGATAGCCTTGCGAGTCGACTTAATTACTCAGCAATATACTTTTTCACTATGGAAGATCAACTGAGCTAATTTTAATTACAAAGAAGAGCTATTAACTAGAAAATGAAGAGTGAAATGTTCCAGATATATCCATCTTTAAGATTAATAAAGACCTGGAATTAAATCCAGCAATAATTGCAATACCAAAAATCAATCATAGTCACCGCGAGTCCTCTTTCATAGTTTTACAACAAATGTTGCTAAGTACCAATTTTTAAAGCGGTTGTGGTCAACTTATAATAGATGAAGGATCCAGTCACTTTATTAAACACCAGCACAGCACTGCATATATTGCGCGAGATTAATGCTGAAGAACAACTTCCAGCACAGCTTTTAAAGCAGTAGAGCGTAATCAGAAGTTGTTCTGCCGGACACACAAACCCAAACCTAATGTTTAGCGAAAGAAAATAGTAAAAAATAATTATCGATGCATTAAGTAAAGGGTCTAATTCTAAAAATTAGAATATACAAATCTTTGACTGGAGAGCATGCCTAAGGACATCTAACAGCAAGAACTCTAATCATAACAAAAATATAAGAATGCATTTGTCTTGTATAGTTGAAATGGCAGAACAAAAAACTCGTGAGATTGTCATATTTACTAAAAAGACTAGTTAGTCAACAAATGAGAGTAGCTGGCTGAGATTATTAAGTCAAAAATTTGCATCTACCAAAGCTCAAACCAACAAAAAGCATAAGTAAAAACTATAAGCTTTCAAAATACACAATTCTGAGAAGATTAAAATTGAAAAAATCATTACAGAATTTACTAATCTTGTATAAAAAATGAATTACTAGCGAAACAATTAAATCTTAGAATTCATTAATAAGGTGATCTCGATATTAAGTTATGAAAAGAACTTTCCTAAGTCAATACAAAATATTGATTTTTCCTTATAAATCAAACTATATTTAAAACTCTATTCTGTTGAAGACGATCTCATATCCGTTTTATATTCTAATTCGCGTGGTTCGATCAAAACGAGAGATAAATATGAAAGGGTTGAACAATAATAAAGAGTGTAATTTTACCACCAGCTTTAGCTACAATAATAAAGATATGATTCAATTCTATGTACCAACTCTCAATTAGTAGAAGATCATGATTAAGATAAACTGTGAGTTCACATTTTTAAGTTATTTATTAATTGTATGAAAGAGAAAGAATAAATACTGAGAATAATTCATTGAGAGGCCCTTGCTATCATATTTTGAAGATGGTGCTAAATCTCACCCATTTCGCTTTCCCACTCATACTTTTTAATCTGTTCAATGGAGTCCTAGTTACCAAGATTGCTCTTTGCAGCATCTACTTGTTCATGGGTGACAATTTAATCAATATTGATTTCTTCACTTGGTAGGCTCATCTTCTTTTGAATATTATCTTCACCATTTTGCTTAGACATTATGTTAGTAAGGCAGGTGTCGTACTCAGTCTATCTTTTTGTTGATTTTACTGATGTTAGCTTCCCGGCTCTGCTTTGCTCATGACCTGCGTTATATATCGATAGGGAGTCTGATTCATTGCAAATCGATGAGCCATCTTTGCCTTATTGCACTGTTACTTTTGATATGTCATTGATGTTGCAAACATTCATTTATGTCTGCTCCCCAAAAAGAGGTGGAGGTTCACAGTGCGATAAAAGTGCCGATTGAAATTTATTCTATTATTACTTTTTTTACATCTGAACTTTTCTTTGCATATTCTTAGAATTTTTGTTCAAAGAAGGAGAAAAAGTGCAATGCGAGCGCTAAATATTTTATTTTTATTCCATATGTTATCGCATCAACATCATATTCTTTTTCTTTGACTCAATGAGTGCCTAATTTCGCTTCAAGAAGGCTTCGAAGTCTGCCTTATTAATACTCTTATTCTGTACACCAGTCATATTAGAGCCGGAAAAAGAATTATTGCTGGCTAGCTCAGATTTTACATAATAAAGGGGTTTTTTGTTTTTAAGTATTTTACTCTATTCCTACTCAGTAAGCTTATTGATTTTCGGATGAAATGTGTATCGATCATCCAATTCAACTTCCCTCTTTCTTTTATTTATTTCTTCTCCTTCCTTGAAAAGTTTGTAGAATAGGTCCGATTGATTGGATGAGTATTTGTCTATCTTGCTTGAAATATTAGGCTGACCATTTATAGTGCATTATGCTTGCTTACGAATCAGCTACTATTGATTTTTCATTTTTATTAATTCTCCAAACATGATAAGTCTATCTTCTACTTTACCAATAATTCCTTAGGTCATTTTTTTACTGCGGTCATTAATCCTAGGTTCGAATGTGTGTTATTCATCTTGCTTTTAGCAGACATATACGTCTGACTTTCGCTTTAAATAATTTTGAAAATGTTATTGCCAACCTTCAATCGGGCCCTTATAGTCTCCAGAGATTTATTTGCGTTCACTTGGTTTACTATGATCGCGTGGTCGCATAGCATTCTATTATAATTTGATAATTTCTCTGTCCTTGACTATTTTTTCATGGTCTACTTTATTTTATACTCTCTTTTTCCATTGCGTACTATACTCGTAGAAATCACCATCATGATGCACTTTTCTCTTGGATTTACTGTCTCTGCACCGCTAAATTTGCTATTATTCTTCGATAGATCTCAAGTATAGTTCGAGTGTTTTGCGCTGTTTTTCCTCAGCCTGTAATTTTTGCTTGTGCTGCCAGGCGTAATACTGGTACCCTTCTGCTGGCTTACTTATAACCTTTCGCCGATTATCAAACCCCTTGATGGGCAAGGGATTCGGGTTTAGTATGAAATTCATAGTCATATTCTGCGCTAATTACGTTAGATGTTATA
>APMI01012974.1_pt1 | contig 17274 bp, 12 predicted proteins | sample 667938 | NCBI WGS metagenome assembly APMI01 (sample SAMN01084076, study PRJNA167559) | wastewater metagenome | biome: Wastewater | place: Denmark: Ejby Moelle, Odense | collected 2011-11-28 | reverse complement strand
ATGGTCGCGAGCCACTGCCCCCCGCACTCGCCAGCGCGGTGTAGCTCGTGAGTCGGTAGGTGCGAAACCGCTCGTCGACCCGCGGTGTATCGCGCACCGTGCGCGCGGCGAGCACGGGAGCGAGCGGCGGTGGCGACGTGTAGCGCGCACCGCCCATCACTCCGCTCACACTGCGCAGCGCAATACGCCCGTCGCTTGACTTGGCCAACGCCGACAGGTGCCTGTACCACGTGGGCTGACTATCGAGCAACGCCGCGGTGGCACGCGTTGCCGCCGCAACGCCACCCTGCTGCGCTGCGAGGCCATCGACTTCGTCGTCTATCAGCAGCAGATAGCCCAGTGCGGAGTGTATGCTGCCGTTCGCCAGCAGGACCTTGGCGCGCTCCTTCGCGTTGCCACTCACCACGGGCCCCCACGTGACGTAGGTGCGAAAGCGCGCGCGCGTCAACGCGACGTACAGGAGGCGCAGGTCTTCCGCCAAGCGTGACGCATTCGCCGCGGCCACGCGAGCCGCCGCCTGCGCCGAACCGTGCTCGAACACCGTCTGCCCCGTTTCTTGCACCACCACGGGCGGCGCCGAGGTGAGTCGCGCATTCCACAGCGTTGGACAGAAGACGATATCGTACTCGAGCCCTTTACTCTTGTGAATCGTGACGATGTGCACGGCGTCAGCATCGGTCTCCAGACGCAACTCAGTGGCCGCGGAGTCCGTGTGCGCCGTTGCGCGCTCGGTCGCGAGCCACCGCAACACACCATCAATGTTCAACTGACGCGCCGCAGCCGCCGCGTGCACGAGCTCCGTCGCATGACGCAGGTTGGTCACGCGTCGGTCGCCATCGGTGAGCGGCAGCAAGCGCTCCATGACCTGCCGCTCGGCGAAGCACGCGTGCAGCATGCTCATGAGTCCCTCGCGTGCCCAGCGGTCGCGCCACGCGGCAAGCGCGTTCAACAGCGCCTCCCACTGCCCTTCTCCTTCCGGGCTCAGAAGTGCAGCAATATCGTCGTGTGTCGCGCCCCACAGGTCGGTCGCCAGCGCCGCCCGCACGAGCGTCGCCTGTCGCGGCGCGGCAATCGCGCGCAACAACAGCTCAAGCTCCGCCATCTCGCGCGAGCTGAACACATCGTCCATACCAGACACCACGGCGGGCACATTCGCCTGTCGCAAGAGCGCCTCCATTTCACGCCCTTCTCGGCCCGTGCGCACTAACACCGCAATGTGCTGCGGCTTCCACCCGTGGCCCAGCAGCGCCACAATCTCACGCACACACGCGTCAAAGCTGACCGTTTCGGCCTCTCGCTTCGAGAATGCTTCGCCACCCTCGCCGGGATCAAGCCAGGTTATCTCCAACGCGTGCTGGTCGGGGAGTGCGCCCGCTGGCTTCTCGTGGCGCGCGGCCACGGCGGGCGGATAGTCAATACCGGGCTGCAGAAACGGCTGTGTGCGTCGCGCGAATAGCTGATTCACCGCCTGCACCATGTGCGCGCTGCTACGGAAATTGCGCTGCAACGTGTAGTGGCGAGACGCCGGCGCTTCACTAGCCGCGCGCAAATAGGCCTGCACATCCGCGCCGCGAAAGCCGTAGATGGCCTGCTTTGGGTCGCCAATGAGAAAGAGCGGCTTCCCGTCGAAGATGGCCGAGAAGATGCCGAACTGAAATGCGTCGGTATCCTGAAACTCATCGATGAGCGCGGCGTCAAACTGCGCGCGTACGGTTCGCGCGAGGAGCCCATCGGCGCCTTGCGTCGTGAGCACACCGTGCAGGCGCTCGAGAAGATCACCAAAGCCAATGCTCTGGCGCCGAGTCTTCTCGCGTCTCACCACCCGCTGCACTTCCCGCAGACAATCCGCGCGGAGAGCGGCCAGCTGCCCAGTGGCGATGTCGGCGACACGCTGCGCCGGCGCACACTCTGGCCAGTGCACCAGCTCCGCCACCGCCGCCTTATCCGCTTTCGAGCGCTTCGTGGCCTTGGCGGCTAGAGCCGTTTCCGTGAGCGACACAATGGCTGGCACAATGGTACTCAGCAGCGCCGGGTCGCCCACGCGTACCTGTTGAGCGAGCGCCACCGCATCGCCAATCGCGGCAACCTTCTCTGGTGTATCGCACACCGCCTCACTGTTCCAGCGCATCGCGCCGGCGCGTGCGGCGAACTGCTCGGTGTTCCACACCGCACCAAAGGCCTGCACAGCGCTTAGCAGTTCGCGCTCGAAATCGGCCATAGTGAGCGCCGGCGCCAACGTCGCGCCGGGCCAGTTGGCCCACGTGCGATAATCGCCAAAGAACGACTCAGGCGAGAGTGACTGCTCCACCGCGTAGCGCGCGAGGCCGTCGTGTTCATAGAAGGTGCGACGCCACCAGTCGTAGAGCGCTTCGCGAACGAGATCGTCTTCATTCTCCAGCAGCGTTGCGCCAAAGGGCGTGCCGCTCTCGAGCGCAAACTCATCCAACACGCGTTTGGCAAAGCCGTGAATCGTGAACACGGATAGCGTATCCACGGCCGCCAACGCGGCGCGCATGCGCGCTTCCGCCCACGGCTTGCCTTCGGCCATCGCGCGAAGACGGGTTACGGTACCATCGCTCTCGTCCACGGCGGCGCCACTATACACGTCCACGGCGAGGCGTAGCACCTTGCGAATGCGATTGATGAGCTCATCGGTCGCGGCGTTCGTGAACGTCACGACGAGAATGCGCCCCACGCCACTCACCAGCGGCGCGTGCTCGGTGCCTTCGAGCAGCAGTCGCACTACACTCAGCGAAATGCTAAACGTTTTGCCGGTGCCCGCGCTGGCTTCGACCAACGACAGACCGGGCTCGAAGGGCGCGGTCGTGACATCGAACGGGTTGGGGAACGTCGCGCGAGTCATTCACCCGCTCCGGCGTCGAGCGCGGCACGCTTCTGCTGACTCTTGAATACGCCTTCCGACTCCATCAACGGGCTCCACAGCGTGTCACACCAGTGCGCGAACTCGTCGAGCACATCGGCGAAGGGGTCGCGTCCACGCCAGAGTAGCGCGACGTGCGGATCCTCGATATCGGCGCGCCGCCAGTTGTTCGTGGTGGCATAGGCGTCGCGTGCGTACCCAATGGCACGCGCGGGATCGGCCATGGCCTTGCTGTACGCCGCCCCGGCTTCGGAGAAGTAGGGGAGCGGCTGCTGCTGCACGGTGCGAAACGCGCCAATGAGTGCGTCCAACACGGCTATCGCCGGCGCGGCGTCGAGCGGCGCGTAGCCCGTGTTCTCCTTGAGGCCACGCACGAATGTTGGACCGGCGCCGCCCATGGCCGCGTACGCGCAGTGGGCAATCCACGCGGTCACACGATCGGTCACACCAACGCGGGCGGCGCGTACGCGAAGTTGCCCCACCGCGGTCTGTCCATCGAGACGCCCCACCAGTCGCCAGCCGAGGCCGTCAATATTCACCGCCATCGGCGCACGGAACTCCGTGGGGCCGAGCGCGTCAAAGAACTCGTCGAACTCCTCGCGCAGACTCGCGTACCACACCGGCCCCAGCGCGCCGGGCGGAAGCTGTCCAGCGGCGGCGGCCAACCGCGACTCATCGTCATGAGTGAGCGTTCGCGACCCCGCACGCGCGCCCGTACGCGCGAGTGCACGGTCCAGCATGCCCTGCTGCAGCCGGAACTTCTCCAGCCCTGCGACGGCCACCGGCTCGACGTCTTCGATGGCGGCCTCGGAACCAGGTACGCGTAGTTGCAAGACCTGGGTGCAGTGGAACCGTGCGGGATTGCTCCACGCGTCCATCAGCGATTGCAAGTCAACCACCAGTGGCGCCGCCGCGTTGAGCGGCTCTAGCGTCACCCGTGTCGACCGATGAAACGGCGGTGGCTCCCGACGCTGCTGCGCCGCCTGCACACTGCGCGCCCATCGGGCATCGAAGGTGAACAAGCGATCGTCGGTGGCCGTGAAGTAGCGCACATTGAACGGTTGCAGCGCCTGCGACACCACCACATGCGCTCGCGCCGGACGACGCGGCGGTGTCGGCTCGGTTGGCTTGTCTGCGGGATCGAGGCGCTCGGTGTCGTAGTGCGCATCAAGCACATCCAGCAGCTCCGAGAGCACCACACTGGGCGCAATTTCCGCATTGTTCTGCTGCGACCGCCCCACCCACGAGAGCATCAGCCGTGACTCGGCGCACAGAAGCGTGTCGAGAAACAGCTGACGGTCGTCGGCCTTTGCATTGCGATCGCCAGGACGCGGACTCGCCTCAATGAGGTCGAATGCCGCGCGACGCTCCCGGCGCGGGAAGGCACGGTCATCCAGCCCAAGGACGGCAATGAACTTGAAGGGAATGGCGCGCATGGGCTTCATAGCGCACAGCGTCAGCCCACCGGTGAGAAATCCGGTGTCGTGCTGATCACCGCTCAGCGCGGCGGATAGCCACCGATATGCTACCTCGCCGCTCACATCGCGGGTTGCGGCGTCGGCGAGCGGCGTGCCGGCGGTGCGTGCGAGCTGTTCGAGTTCGCGTTGCACGCGATCGTACGCGAGCTGCTCATCGGGCGACTCCGGCAGCACCAGCCACGCCAGCGTGTCTTGCAGTGCGTCGCTCCAGGCGCGCAGCGGACGGGGCGCGCGCAGCGCGTTCACCCGCGCAAAGAGGCCGTCTACCCACTCCGCGAAGTGGCCAAGAAGCGCCGCGTCGCCCAGGGTGTCGCCAGCGACGGGCAACACGCCCTCAACGAGCGCATCGACCCGTCCGGTTGCGTAGCCGGCGACGAGTCGATCGAGACCCTGTCGCCATGTGTAGTCTTCCAACGACGGCAAGTCGTGGGCGCCGCGATCGAGACCATCACGCCCCCACCGGATTCCCGCTTCGTGCACCCATGCGGTGAGCTGCGGCAGCTGCGATGCGTCAATTCCCGCCGCGTGCTGTACCGGCGCGAGGGTGAGCAAGTCCAGCACGGCGCTGGCGTGAAAGCGCGACCCCGCAAGGTCGAGCAACATGGATAGCGCTTGCGCGGCGCTGGCGTCGCGGGCGAGCGCGCGGTCGGCAAGACGATACGGAATGGCGACCCGGTCGGCGCTACCGGCGTGCGAGCTCTGCCCGGCGTGTGGCGCCCCAAAGACGATGGCCGCGAGCGGGGCGTACACCTCGACGTCGGGTACCATGACGAGCACGTCGTGCGGGCGCAGCGTGTCGTCGGCATCGAACGCATCTAGCAGTTGATCCCGTAGCACCTCGAGCTCACGCACGGGGGAGTGACACTCGTGCACCAACAGGGAGCGGTCGTCGAGCGCGATGAGCGTGCGCACCACGGGCGCGTCGCTCGGCGCCGGCGCACGCATCGCGTGCTGCACGTGCGCGAGCAGCGATGTGCGGGTGGCTGCGGGCTCGGTGGGGAGATGTTCGACGGTTGCGCCCTGTTGCGTGAGCGCGGCAAGCAGTTCGCGCAGCGTGCCACCAAAGGCCCGCTCCAGCGCATGGCAAGCCTCTGGATCGCGCCACCCTGACTCAGAGGGGGTGAGGACATAGCAGGTTACTGGCACCACCTGCGCGAGCGCGCTCAAGAGCCGCACGAACAGTGGCGGCAGCGTGGACACCCCAAACACCGCCACCCGCTTCGGAAACGCGGCAGCAGACGCGGCCGCGGTGCCATTCGCGGCGGCCGCCTCGAGCGTCGCGATGGCGGTGGTGAACCAGCGCGCGAAGTGCAGCGGCGACTCGTCATTCGTGAGGCGTCGCCAAAAGTCGGCCTGCCATGCCACATGCAGCAGCGCTGCCGGTTCGGCATCATTGGGCGCATCACTGGGCGCATCGCTGAGTGTCTCGCCACGCTCCCAGGCGAGCAGCAGCTCCGGCCGGTACAAACGGTACTCGTCAAAACGCGCCGCAATGCGTCGGGCAAGCGCGTAGCGCTTGGGCGCGTCGGCGCCAACGAGATACGTTGCGAGCGGCGCGTGGAGCGGCTCGCCACAGAATGCGCCGTCTGTATCGGTAAGCGCGTCCAGCAGCGCGACGATACGCCACGTCAGTGCCTGTTCATCGAATCGCGGGTCAAGCGCGGCACTACCGTTGGCCGGATGCATCGCGGTTGCCAGTTCGCGGCAGAACGCCGCAGGAAACGGCAGGCGCAACGAGGCGGCCGCGCCGCGCCGCATCGCCAACTGCTGACGCACCCAGCGCTCCATGCCCAAGCTTTGCACGACAATGACTTCGTCGTCGAACGGCGAGAGCGCGGCCCCGGTGGCATCCGCATCGAGACGGGCGAGCAGCGCGCGCGGCGAGTCGCCGGTGACGACGCGGAATTGAGGCGCATTGGAGGGCATGCCGCAATCTGCCGTAGGAACGACGAACGGGCAGCCCCGGGTAGCGAACCCGTGACTGCCCGTTCAGGCCAGAGAGGGCTGCCAACGTGCGGACCTCGATCGGCGGACCCTTGCTGCCATCTGCTTGCGCAGACCGCTACTGATCTCTGCCGCGCCGAGCGCACTGCTGGGCTCACCTCAGTTCGTCGTTCGGCGCGAGCCCCTGCGGACTGTTGCCTGGCGTCGAACCCTGGACCGTAGTCCAGTTGGATTTATCTCGCGCCTTGGCGTGGCGCTATCTCCCTGCCGTGGCCTTTGGCAGTTCGAGGCGGATTCCGTCGTGCCGGGTGTGCCGGCGCGTACAGCGTTGGCGCGGGGACATTCGCCCAGACGTAAACTGCTTGCACAGTCCAGCCTGCCGAGTGGCGCACCAGCGTTTCCGGAACAGATTCGCTGCGACCAACAGCGTTTCCGGGGCGGTCACCCCCCTCACTCCCGCGACGCCGTGGATGCACTTCGGCGCGGAAGCTGTCTACACTATTCAGTACGCGGTGCGCGTCGTCAACAGGCAATTTCTGCTGCCATTGTCGAGTAAATCATCCGCGATTGTGGTCTCGCCCATGCGCATGCGTGTTGCACTGTTTCCAGTCCCCTGATCTCAAGAGCCGATGAAAAGACTGCTCGTGCCGGAACGCGTGTATCAAATCGCCATGTGGTTCATCTCGCTCGTCTTTGCCAGCTTTCTCTCGGGACTGGGAGCACGAGTCATTGCGGACCTGCCGGGTGTTGATCAGAGCGTATCGGTCACCGATTTCATCGACCCCATCGAGCACAATGTGATTCGTGCCGAACGCACGCGGCTCGAGGCGCAGCGCACCGCGCTCTCGCCGCAGCGCGATTCGGCGCAACTGGCATACACGGCCGTCGACAACGCCGCGCAGAGCGCGAAGGCCAGTTTCGATGCGTGGATTGCCACCCGCACCGCTACCACCGACCCCGCGCAGGATCCGGAAGTGCTGCGTCGCACGCGAGAGGTGGAAGCGGCGCAGACGAGCGCGCGCACCGCACAAGCGGCCGTGGAACAGCTGGACGCCGCACTGTTGCGCGCCCAGCAGGGGCTTGAGGAGCAGGAGCGGCGCGAAGCCGCGCTTCGCGACGCGGCACAGCCGCAGTTTCAGCGGGCGCAGTTTGCGCAGGAGCTCAAGGTGTTCGGCGTGCGCCTGGCGCTGACGCTGCCCCTGCTGCTCATCGCCGCATGGATGGTGCGCACGCAGCGACAGAACGCCTGGTGGCCGCTGATGCGCGGCTTTGTGCTCTTTGCGCTCACCGCGTTTTTTGTCGAACTCGTGCCGTATCTGCCGAGCTACGGCGGCTACGTGCGGTCGGTGGTGGGAGTGGTGGCCTGCATTGTGGTGGGACGTTGGGCCATTCGGTGGATGCAGAGCTATCTCGCGCGCCGCGAGGAGGCTGAACGGCAGAGCGAGTCGCTGCGCCGGCAGGCGCTTCGCTCCGAGGACGCGCTCAAGCGCATGTCGGCGCATGTGTGCCCCGGATGCGAACGGCCGCTGGCCGCCGAGAAGGAGAATGGTTCGGGCATGCCCACCAACTTCTGTGTGCACTGCGGCATGAAGTTGTACGAGCAGTGCGGCGGGTGCGGCTCGCGCACCAACGCGTTCTTCAGCTTCTGCGCGGTGTGTGGCGTGTCGAAGGCGGTCGCCTAGCGGCGCGGTGCGGTGTCCGTCGGCCAGCGATAGCTCGCGAGTTGCTGCTCACCCAGCGCGCCGTGTCGAACGACGTACACCGTCCCCTCACCGAAGCCCACAATTCGGTCGGTCTCCGGCAGGGCGAGTTGGTCTGTCACACGACCTTGGCGATCGATGACGAGGTAGCGTGTATCTGGTGTCTCGCTCTGGAACATGAGGCCGAGCACCAGCTGTCCGGTGGGCGCTTCAAACAGCGCGCGCTCGGGAAAGGCTGGCATGTCCGCCGGCCAGTCGTCGGCCCGAGCGACCGACGGCGGAGCGGCGCCAAGCTTTTCGAGGTGCGAGGCATAGCTCTGTCGCTCCTTCGCGCCGAACGAGCGACGGCGCCGATTGATCGGAGCACTGGCGGTGGTAGCACCAGTGGGCGACGTCCACTGCACACGAAATGGATCCTGCGTAGCGACGGCGAGCCAGCCGTCACGGGTCAGTAGGGCTTGATCACTGACCACGACGACCGGCGCCACAATGGACAGGCGCGTGGGGACGCCGTCGGCGCCCTTCGCGCGAACAATGGCGCGGCGTCCGAGCGACGCCAGACGGCCCACGGTATCTACACGGGAGCGGTTCGCGTGCCAGAGCAGCACGCTCGACGAGTCGGGAATGGTGGCCGCCGTGGGCGCCTGTGTGAGCGGGCGTCCGGCGAGCACGAGGAATCGCCCCAGCGAGTCTCGACCCAATACCGCCGCACCGCGATCGGGAAGGCCGGCGTCGGCGGCGGCAGCGGTTCGTACGATGGCAGCGCCCAACAGCTGTACCCACCGCCGGTTAGCCGCGTCGAACATGAGCGTGGAATCGCCACGTCCCGCATACAGCGGGCCGACCGCCCCGTATTCTTGAGGTCCCGCGCCGTTTCTGCCCACGGGCGTCGCGACCTGCAAGGCAGAATCGACATGATAGAGCCGACGCTCCTTGCGATCGACAAGAACGACCGACCCATCGCGCAGCTCGCGCACCGACGTGATGTCGCTGAAATCCACGGCCAGCACACGTCGCGCGCGGTCGTCGAGTCGCATGGGCCGTTGCGCGTGCACCTCGCGCACGCTCAGCGCACTCGCCGCAAACAACGCACAGACAATCACCTGTCGAGATAACCACTGCGTACGATTCACTGAATCCTCCGAGCACAAAGCGCGCGATCGCAACGACACACCATTGGGGCACGCGAGATCGCATGCCATGGCCAGTGTCCACTCGGCGACCAGTTCCAGCAAGCAGCCTCAACCATACGAGCGACGCGGCGGCGCTCCGGGCTATGTTAGGCCCATGACTCGAGCTTCCGGCGTTGCCGCCCTCCTCCTCACGCCGGCGGTGCTCGCGGCGCAGTCCGTTGATTGGCCGGTGTATCACGGCAACGACGAGCACACGCACTACACCACACTCGCGCAGATCACGCCGGCCAATGTGAAGCGCCTCCGAGTCGCGTGGACCTTCGACACGAAGGACGCGTTCGCCGGCTCCGAGATGCAGGCCAACCCCATCGTTGTCGACGGCGTGCTCTACGCCACGACACCCAAGCTGCAAGTGTTCGCGCTCGACGCAGCCACCGGCACACCCATCTGGCGCTTCGACCCGCAGAACGGCGCACCACCCACCTCGCGCATTCGTCATCGCGGCGTGGTGGTGGTCAACGATCGCGTGCTCTTCAACTATCGCAATCGGCTCTACGCGCTCGATCGGAAAACCGGGCAGCCCATTCGCTCCTTTGGCGACAGCGGCTGGGTGGACTTGCGACAAGGGCTCGGGCGACCGGTGGACGGACTCAGCGTCAGTGCGAGTACCCCCGGTGTGGTCTTCGAGAACCTGCTCATCATGGGCAGCACCGTACCTGAGCAGTTGCCGAGTGCCCCCGGCGATATTCGGGCGTTCGATATCAACTCGGGCAAACTCGTGTGGAGCTTTCACACGATTCCGCATCCCGGTGAACCGGGCTACGAAAGCTGGCCCGCCGACGCGTGGAAGATTGCTGGCGGTGCGAACGCGTGGAGCGGTGTGACACTCGACGCGAAACGCGCGATGGTGTTCGCCGCGACCGGTTCGGCCAGCTACGATTTTTACGGCGCCAATCGCGTGGGCGACAACCTGTACGCGAATAGTGTACTCGCGCTCGATGCGCGCACCGGGGCGCGCGTGTGGCACCATCAGGTTCTCAAGCACGACCTCTGGGATCGTGACCTGCCGGCGGCGCCCGTGCTGGTCACTGTACAGCGCAATGGCCAACCGCTCGACGCCGTCGCGCAAATCACCAAGACCGGGCACACCTATCTCTTCAACCGCGTCACGGGCGAATCGCTCTTCCCACTGAAAGAGGTGGCGATGCCCCGCACGGCGCTGAGCGGCGATACCACAAGCGCCACGCAGCGCTTTCCCGTGAACCCGCCGCCCTTCGCGCGACAGCAGCTCACGAAAGCCGATCTCACCCATCGCACGCCGGCCGCCTACAAGGCGGCACTCAAGACCTTCACGGAGTACAACACGCCGCATCCGTACACGGCGCCCAACACGAAGGGGATCATCATCTATCCGGGCGTTGATGGCGGCGGCGAGTGGGGTGGCCCCGCGTTCGACCCGAAAACTGGGTTGCTGTATGTGAACTCGAACGAGATGGCGTGGCTGCTCAAGCTCGTACCGCGCAGCGATGCGAGCCTCTATAGCGCCAACTGCGCGGGCTGCCATGGCGAGACCCGCAACGGCACCGCCATCGGACCAACACTGCGTGGCATCGAGTCGCGTCGCTCGCGCGAGCAAATTGCCCAGATGATTCAGGGCGGCACCGGCCGCATGCCCGCCTTTGGCGCGGCGATGGATGGCGGCGCGATTACCGACCTTGTGAACTTTCTCCTCACCGGGAAGGACGCCACGAAGGAGAAGGCCGCGGCGCAGGCCGCCAGTCCCTATTCGCTGCCATATCGCACGGCGTTCTTCGACATCTTCCTCGACCACGAAGGGTATCCGGCCATCAAGCCGCCGTGGGGCACGCTCAATGCCATCAATCTCAACACCGGGACGATGGCGTGGTCGCGGCCCTTCGGGGAATATCCCAAGCTGGCCGCCAAGGGCATGCGCAACACCGGGACCGATAGCTACGGCGGCGCCATTGTCACCGAGAATGGGCTGCTGATCATTGCCGCGACCACATACGACAACAAGATTCGCGCCTTCGACAAGCGCACCGGGGCGCTGCTCTGGGAAGCGCCGCTCCCCTTTGCGGGGAATGCGACGCCCACTACGTACATGGTGAACGGCAAGCAGTACCTTGTGATTGCGTGCGGTGGCGGCAAGAACGGCGCGCCCAGCGGCGGCACATACGTCGCGTTCGCGCTTCCCTGAACCAACCCCCATGGGCTACGGACACGACCAAGAGAAGGATGACGCCGATCGCGACCTTGGCTTCGGCAAGTTTGTCTCCAGCCAGTATCGCGGCCGCTTTCTCACGCGTGATGGACTAAGCACGGGTCGCAAGCTTGGGCTGGGCCCGCAACGCACGGAGCGGCTCTATCTCGAAGCGCTGCGCACGCCGTGGTTGCCCTTCACCGGGTGGGTCGTTGGACTGGTGCTGCTCGTGAATGGGTTGTTCGCACTGGCCTACCGAGCGATTGGCGCCGACGCCATTGCGGGCGTGGAAGGGTTGGGGCTCACCGATCCGTTCATGCGTGCGTTTGTGTTCAGCATTGGCCTGTTCACCACCACGGGAACCGATGGCCTGCACGCCGTTGGTGCCACCGCCCATTTCCTATCGATTGCGGAGATGCTCCTCGGTCCGCTCACGGGCATTGTGTTGGCGGGCGTCATCTTGGCGCGTCTCATGCGCCCCCGGGCACAGATTCGATTCAGTGAGTCGGCCGTCATTGCGCCGTACGAAGGCGGCCGCGGACTCATGTTTCGCATTGTGAACGAACTACCGGGTGAGCTCACCAACATCACCGCGTCGGTGAACCTCTCCTGGTGGGAAATGTTCGATGGCAAGAAGGAGCGCAACTATCACGGCCTCACGCTGGAGCGTGACGACGTGGCCTTCTTCCCGCTCCACTGGACGGTGGTGCATCCGCTCACCAGCCAAAGCCCGCTCGCGGGCGTAACGCCCGAACGGCTGCGCGAAGGCGACGCCGAGATTCTCATTCTGCTCACGGCCCACGAGGAAACGTTCTCGACGCAGGTAACGGTGCGCTCGAGCTACAAGTGGGACGAGATCGCGTGGGATGCGAAGTTCGCCAGCATCTTTGTCACCGGCGAAGGCGACGGCATCACGATTGACGTGGAACGCTTGAGCCGACTCGAGCGCCTGCCGGAGGGTACGACGCGCGTGCCCAGCCCCAACGAAGCCGCCAAGTAGTTAGTGCGCTCCGTCAAGCTGTAGCGCTTCCAGATCCAGCTCTTGCTCAAGGTCGCGCAGCACTTCGTCGGAGATAGCGCCCTCATTGCGCAGCCGCACCAACAACCGTCGCTCGGCGGCGCGCATGTGCGACCGCAGCTTCGCGCGCGACTGTCCGCCACCGCTCTCGTGCTGCCGTAGCCGCTCGCGCACTTCCGAGCGCAACCATGCCACATCGTCGGCATGAGCCCACGGCTCATTGGCGGCATCCTCGAGCGCTTCGGCGGCACGTCGGAGCGCTTCGAGTCGCGCGAATCGCGCTTCGCGATGATGATGGGTTTCCGGCGCAAACGCGAAGCGCGTAATGATGGGCGCCAACGTGCACCCCTGCACCACCAGCGTGAAGAGAATCACGGCCATGGTGGCGAAGAGCAGCTCTTCGCGGAAGGGAAACGGCGCACCCGATTCGGTGAGCAGTGGTAACGCGAGCGCGGTCGCGAAGCTCACAATGCCGCGCATACTGGTCCAGCTCACGAGAAAGACGCTCTTCCAGTTGGGGAGTGGATCGCGCCGCCGCACTTCGGCGCTGGTCCAGCGTGGCAACCAGGTTGCCACCGGGACCCATATCAAGCGAATCACCACCGCCACCACACTCAGCACTAACCCCGGCATGAGCAGCCGCGGCAGCGCGCTCGCGTCGCTGTCGCGCAGCAGCACCGCGAACTGCAGCCCGAGCAGCACAAAGATCATCGCGTTCAGCACGAAGATCAGCAGGTCCCACACCGCCTTCGACTGAATGCGAGAGCGCGGTCCGACTGCCGTGGAGAAGTGTTGGCGCGTGTAGAGCCCCCCCGCCACACAGGCCAACACAGCGGACACATGCAGTTCCTCGGCCAACACCCACGCCGCGTACGGACCGGCTAGGGTGAGGAGGATTTCCGCCAGCTCGTCTTTGGTGCGCCGCAGCGTCCAGATGATGACCCACCCAACGGCGAGGCCAATGAAAATGCCAACGGCCGCGTCGAGGAAAAATCGCACCAGCGATTCGCCAAGACTGAAGACACCGGTGACCGCTGCCGCTACCGCCGAGCGGTACAAGATGAGCGCCGAGGCGTCGTTGACGAGGCTTTCGCCTTCAAGAATGACAATCACCCGGCGCGGCACCGGCAGCCGCGACACCACCGCCGTGGCAGCCACCGCGTCGGGCGGCGAAATGATCCACCGCCGTGGCAGCCACCGCGTCGGGCGGCGAAATGATCGCGCCCAGCGCGACCGCCACCGCCCACGGCATGCCGGGAAAAATGGCGCGCGCGACCAACGCCACCCCAACGGTGGTCGCCACCACCAAGCCAATCGCCAGCAGCCCAATGGGGCGACGATTGGCTTTGAATTCGCGCCAGCTCGTGAAGAACGCGGCCGACCAGAGCACGGGCGGCAGAAACACGAAGAAGACGACCTCGGGCGCAAGCGTCGGGACCGTCACGGTGGGCACAAGCCCCACCACGAGCCCCACGACCACTTGCAGCACCGGCGGTGGCACCGGCAGACGGCGACCAAACGCCGTGAGGGCCACGACCAGCGTCGAGAACGCTAGACCAACAAGTACAGGGGAACTGGTAGCCTCAGCGCTCATGCGGCGGAACTTAGCGCCGAACGCTACACATCGAGCACGGTACCCGACGCGCCCGTGAGCGCGCGGACGTACACCTGCGCCACATCCTCAACCGGAGTGCCGGCGTCGCCATCACGCCCCATGAGCAGCAACGTCTCCCGCACCCACCCCGGCGAGACGCCGGTAATGGTGAGCCCGCGCGGCAGCTCCAATGCGGCGGCCCGAATCCACCCTTCCAGCGCGGCGTTGGCCATGCTGATGGCCGCCCCGCCCGGAATAGGGCGACGGCTGAGCGTGCCGGTGGTGAGCACAAACGTGCCGCCATCGGTGACATACGGCTGGCCACAGCGCACCAAGTTCACCTGCCCCATGACCTTGCCGGCGAGGCTCGCCGCATAGTCTTCGTCGGTCAGCGCGCTGAACGGCTTGAAGGCGGCGTTCCCGGCCGCACTCACCACCGCGTCCACTCGGCCAACGGTATCGTACATGGCGCGAATAGAGGCCACGTCGTCCAGGTCCACGCGCACGGGGGACTTGGAACGCGACGCCCGAACGACGTCATGACGACCACGGAGAGCGTCGGCGATGGCCGACCCGATGATGCCACTGGCACCGACAACAAGAACGCGCATGGACGAGAAAGAGGGCGGGACGGTGGGGATGTGATACCTAACTATGCTTCAACTCAGTTCTGGTCGGTACGCGTTCCCTTTTTCGCCGAGTGCCATGTCTGCCCTCTTCACGCCGCTCACGCTCCGCAGCGTCACCCTCGCCAATCGCATTGGCGTTTCGCCCATGTGTCAGTACTCCAGCGAGGACGGGTACGCGAATGACTGGCACTTGGTGCACTTGGGCGGGTTGGCGACCGGCGGCGCAGCCCTGGTGTTCACCGAGGCCACCGCGGTCACGGCTGACGGCCGTATCTCCCCGCAGGATCTCGGCATTTGGAAGGACGATCACCTCCCCATGCTGCAGCGCATCGTGTCGTTCATGCGGGCCCGCGGCACCGTGCCGGGCATTCAGCTGGCGCACGCTGGACGCAAGGCGAGCACAAAGCGCCCGTGGGAGGGGTCGGGAGCGGTCGCGCCCGAGAACGGTGGCTGGACGGTGCGCGGCCCGAGCGACGTCGCCTTCTCGCCCGACTATCCGGCGCCACACGCGTTGGCCCTGAGTGAGCTCCCGGCCATTGTCGACGCGTTCGTCGCGGCCACAAAGCGCGCACACACCGCCGGCTTTCAGGTGGTCGAACTGCACGCGTCGCACGGGTACCTGCTGCACGCGTTCATGTCGCCGCTGTCGAACACGCGTACCGATGCCTACGGCGGCAGCTACGAGAACCGCGTGCGGCTCACGCTTGAGGTGGCCGAGGCCGTTCGGGCGGCGTGGCCCGAGGAGCTGCCGATGTTTGTGCGTCTGTCGGTGACCGACTGGGCCGAGGGCGGCTGGTCGGTGGATGAGTCCGTGCGCCTCTCCGCGCAGCTCAAGGCGCTGGGCGTGGATGTGATTGACTGCTCCAGCGGCGGCCTGACGACAGCGCAGCGCATCACCATTGGCGCGGGGTACCAAGTGCCATTTGCGCGGCGCGTGAAGCACGAGGCGGAAATCATGACGGCGGCCGTGGGGCTGATTACCACACCGCAGCAAGCGGAGGCGATTATCGCCGATGGCGACGCCGATGTGGTGCTCATGGCGCGCGCCTTCCTCCGCAACCCGCGCTGGCCGCTGCAGGCGGCGCAGGAGCTGGGGGCGGAGGTGCGGTGGATGGATCAGTACGCGCGCGGGAAGCGGGCGTAGGGATTGCGAACGGCGGAAGCTTAGGGGCGGAAGCTGAACGGCGGTCGGTTGGCAACGGAAAGAATCGGAGCGGTGACCAACAAACCGTCAGCCCCCTTTCACCTTCAGCTCCCGCTCCCTATGCGTCCCCTTCGTTGCGTTGCTCGTGTTGCCGCGTTGCTCGCTAGCGCGTTGCCTGTGCTTTCGTTGCCCACGCTCCTCCGGGCGCAGTCGCCCGCCCCCATCGTGGGTAGCTGGAATATCGAGTGGGAGAGTGGGCGCCAGATCACCAATGGGGAAACCATCGCCGTGATGGCGAAGGGCCTCATGAAGGTGGAGGTAAGTGGCGACTCGCTGCTCGCCACGGTCACCATGCAGAGCCGGAGCGACGGACAGCCCGTGCGCCCGCCGATCTCGTTTGGCGGACGACGGACCGACAAGGGCGCGAGCTTCACGCAGATTTCGGAAGCGACGCTCAACATGAACGGTGAGGAGCGGAAGCAGCGCTCCGTTGGGACGTGGGTACTCGACGTGCAGGGCGATCAGGTCAGCGGCCAGATTCGGCGCGAAATCGAAGGCCTGGCCATTGAGATTCCACCGGCCGCGGTAAAGGGCGCCCGCGCGAGCTAGTCGTGTAGCGAGCGAGTCGCGCGCTACAGGCCGCCGAGTGCGCAGACGTACTGCCACTCGCTCGCCGTGATGGGCACGACGGACAATCGGCCGACCTTGATGAGCGCCATGTCGGCGAGCGCGGGGTCGGCTTTGATCTGCGGCAGCGTGACGGGCGTTGGGAACGCCGCCACGGCCTGCACATCCACCATGAACCAAGTGGGCGTCTCCGGGTTGGAATCCGCGTCGTAGTAGTCGTGCGACGGGTCGAACGCGGTATGGTCGGGATAGCCTTCCTTCACCACTTCGCAGATCCCCACAATGGCGCTGGGCTCCGCATTGGAGTGGTAGTAGAAGCAGCGATCGCCGCGCTTCATGCCATCACGCATGAAGTTGCGCGCGCCGGTGTTGCGCACGCTGTCCCAACAGGTGGTCTGCTTCGGAGCGCGCTGCAGGTCCTCGAAGGAGAACACATCGGGCTCCGACTTGATCAGCCAGTAGCGCACCTCGCCCGGCGCGCGCGTATACACGTGCGCCCACTTCCCCAGCTCGTAGGGCATCGACTGCGGCGCTTTCTTGGCGGCCGCCTTCTTCGGCGCCGACTTTGCGGGCGCGGCTTTCTTCGCCGGCATTACTGCATCATGCAGCACTGACTCGCGCCGCAGCCCATCGTCGGGAGTCCGCTGGCGGGCGCGCCACAGCGGTCGCTCGACGCGCTATTGGTAAACGTCACCAGCCCGCCGCTCAGCACACGCCGCACCGGCGCGCCATGATCGGGGTGGGCGGTGAGCGGCGCCTCACTCATGGACTGCCGCACTTCGAACCGCTCCGGCGCTTCGCCGGCGGTCGTGGGGACGGTTTCGTAAACGTAGATCGGCATGCCTGTATTCTAGGTGCGGCGGCAAGGGGGCGCGGGCGGTATCTTCGCCGCATGCGCCCCTCCT
>APMI01011277.1_pt1 | contig 17287 bp, 12 predicted proteins | sample 667938 | NCBI WGS metagenome assembly APMI01 (sample SAMN01084076, study PRJNA167559) | wastewater metagenome | biome: Wastewater | place: Denmark: Ejby Moelle, Odense | collected 2011-11-28 | reverse complement strand
TTGGTCTGAGTCATTAGACTAATTGTCCATATTAGAATAATTTATAATAACAACTCAAATAGAGCAAATTCACAAACTTTGCTCAATAATAATTTACCTCAAACTAATAGATTTACTGGTTTCGATATCGATACTCAGTCGAATGGAACTATAATAAAAATATTAGTAATTATTTTATTAGTGCGTTTAAATTAAAACCACGTAAAATTGTTATAAACAAATCCAATGTCATCGCCATTGATCAAATACGAGGAGGAATTTCCCATCGAATAAATGTACACTAGTTAATTATGTTCAGTGATGAAAGATATGATGCTCTGTTAAGCGAGTACAGTAAGCTAAAGTCCTAAGTTGCGAGCTTGAAGAGTGAGAAATAATTGGAACTTGAACTCAATCAGTGTAGATAGACTGCTACAAATCAACAAGCTAGTCCTGCTGAGACTACTAGCTCTACTACCCAAGAGGATATTGATAGGCAGCTGGCTAAGAAAGAGGAAGTGATCTGCAAGTTCGCCATATCCAACCGAGAGCTATAATAAAAAATAAACAAGAAAAAAGAAGAACTTGGAGCCTCTACTAATAACGGGTAAGTTTCTAGTGAAGCTTCATCGCGAAAAAATAAGCTCACTACTGAATTCAGTGATATGGAGACGCAAATTGCAAACAGTAGACAGTCCCTTGACAAAATAAAAAAAGAAGCTGAAACAATTAAATAAACATATGAAAAAGCATAATTACATAATAAAGAATTACTAAAAAATCAGTAATCTGCCAGCGCTGCAGCTAAAAAATAAATCTAACATTTGAAGAATTAAAAAGAACAACTTGCTAATAAGGTGAACAATATAAAGAAGGAAATATTGCAACTAGGTGAGACGAGTAAAACATCAACAAAAAGTAAAAGCGCTGAAGATCTTGAAAAATAAATCACAACTGCAGAAGCAGACTTGAAAAAGGAAAAATAAGCACATGATAACCTGTAAAAGCAGATTCAAACTTAGGGTTAAAATTTAAAGAATGCTGAAAAAGCCAGCAAAGAAGCAGTTGATAAATAAGCTAATTTGAAGAAGTAAATCCAAATTAAAAAGTAAAGTGAGTAAAAAATTCGAAAGCTGATCGAATCTCATGCAAACTCTTATAAAAAATTGCTATAAGAAAAGAAAGACTCGAAGTCAAAACAAAATGATTAAGTAGCAGAGTTAAAGAAAACCGAAAATGAAAATAATTTCTTAGAAAGCTCAATTAACTGGGAGAAAAAGAGGCTTGATGAGTTCAAATAAATAAAGAAAACCTATGTAGATAAAAAAGTCATGGAATAGCTTTATTAAAAGAAAAAATAATTCGAGAAATTTAATAAAAATGCTTAAGGTGAAGCATCCAAATTTGAAAGCTTATAAAATAAACTCAAGAGTGGAAAGGATTAAATTTTAAAGCTTCAAAAAAGAAATTTCAAGTAAGTGAATTAAAAATAAAATCAAGTGAAGCAACTTAAGTAAAAAAATAATGATTTAAAAAAGAAAAAAGATGAGCTTTAAAAGAACATAAACTAAAATAGAACAAAGCTAGAAGACTATAAAAAATAGTACCCCGATCACGAATAATAAAAGGCTAGGGCTACTGAAGAAGAAAAAAGACAAAAGGCTGAACAGAGTAAAAGAAAACAGGAATAGGCTCTGGCCAAAAAAGCTCAAGAGAAGAAGAAGGTGAAAGTGGAAGCCAAAGCAACATAAGAATAGGACTTGTAAAAATATTTGCCAAGAGTAAGCTCAAGCGAGAGATCACAATCGCTTCTATCCGGCAACTCAGTTTACTTAGCTGCTGGAGCAGGCGCGGTTTTGTTAATAGCACTGGCTAGCTATTATGCCGTATGATTGCTTACATATCGTTCAAGCTTGATTTAGTTATAAATTAAAACGCATCCTATTTAAAATGAGAAGGCAAATTCATCTTGATGACTTTGAGACATCGCAGTCCTTCAGGTAGAGATAAAAGACAACATAGTATTTCATCTCAGCAAGATGGAGGCCGTAAAGCTACAAGCATGAATACTTAGTAATTTAAGATGAAGGAGAAATCTATCGAAACAATAATAAAAAATTCCAATAAGGAGGATATAAGCATTCAAACTGATTTTCAAGTGCCTCTTACTAGTAAGAAAATGAACGAAAATTAATCGCATCACGAGCAACAAGACAACAAGCAAGATGAAGGTCAATAAGAGCAATCGCAGGCTTAATAATCAGAAGAAAAGACAAAAAAGATAGTCAAATTTTTACGAAAGATTGCACCATTGATGATTTAATAGATGAACTAAGATTTACCAATCTATCAACGTAATTATATCTTGAAGAAGGGTTGGGAAAGGATGACCAAAGCACATTTTTCAAAAGATAATCAAGACTGTCTGCTACTTTATAAAATCTCGACATATCAACTGAAGACAAACTGGAAATTTCAGATGTAGCTTGGAACTCAACTGGAGTCATAGTCGCCGCTGCATACTCTCGACCAAACCATGAGGGCACTTGTTCACATAAATCGATGGTGTGCTTATGGGCACTATTCAAAAGAAATTTCAAGCCAACAAGGCCCGATGTGATAACAACGCCAGTAATATTTAACTAACGTAGAACTGCATAAATTGTATCAGTTTCCATCCCAAAAAGCCATCAATGTTTGCATGTGGTTCGTACACTGGCTAAGTTTTACTGTACGATTATTCGCGGACGTAATAACAACTCATAGCTAAAACAATAGTTGATGATTATTTCCATCGGGACTTGATCACTAAGATCAGTTGGTGGTCATTTCGACCTCCTGGAAAACCAGAAACAAACTATAATATACTTTCGCTAGGAACTGACGGTAAAATGTTACTTTGGGAAGTCCCTAATCAATCAATTAATGATGAGGCTGCTAATCAAAAGTCTAAAATGTTACTAAGGTATCCTATTAAAGGATTTCTTATGCTTCGTAAAAAAGAAGGTGAAGTCATACCTGTTAGTGGTCTCACAATGAATCAGTCAAAAATAAATAGGAATTTCTTCATTGTCGGCTCTGAAGGAGGAAGTATCCTAAGAGCAACTTTAAATCCAATAAACCATTATGTAAATACTGAATCAAAAGTAATACTAGATTTACAGCCAACCATAAAATTCAAAAACGTGGTATACCCATTCTTGTTGAACATTGTGCCTAAAAATTTGCCATAGATAAAGAACCAGATATAGAAATACTGTACAAAGAACAAGATAAAATAAGTATAGAACTTGGCGATGGTATTTCAAAGCCAGCCATAGATCGTGAAACTGTATCCAAACCCAATATCTTTCGCGTATGAGCCCTTAGCATTCCCAATATCTTCAATTTCCGATAACAAATACGGTTTGTTCATCGCCAACGCATACTAAGGTTACAGCAGAGTGTACCTATAATCAACAAGGTCAAATTTGTAAAGTATTGAAGAGGGGTGGGAATGGGCTTGGATTAACGGATCGCATCTCATGGCCGGATTTGTTGGACAATAGTGGGTTGTTGTTGACTGGGCCACCAGCTCCATTGTCTGGAGTATCGGAGTGGGTGAAGGGAGAGTATGGAGGGAGCAAGGGCGGCAAGTTGCAGTTGTCTGTGATAAGACCAAAGTCAAAATTATATAATTAGGTGATAAGTTAACCACATAGAGCGAATAAAAGCATAAATAAGTAGTTAAAAAGATAGAGGAACTCAAGACTGAGTGATTGATATTTGTGTATTGTGGCAATATAAACAGCTAAATTTTATCATTAAATTTATCCAATGAAAGCAAGACAAATTCAGCAGTACAAAAAAATAAAAAACTCGCCAATCCGTTCTCCAAGTCCTGATTATTCTCCTCGTGCCAGAAATACAGGAAATTACAGTCCTATACGGGCGAGTTAGCTGCATATGAGAAGATAACCAGTGAGCCCGATAACATCATTTCCTAATTTACCACTAAATCTTAATCATAAGCACTTGAACAAGTAAAGCGAGAATTTGGATCCGTCAAAGCAGAAAGGATAGCTACTCCCAGGCTCAACCGCGGCTACAAAAAATTAAGAGCATAAACATGCTAATTCACAAATCAAAACTTCTCAGTTTGAAACATAAGCGACTGTTGAGCAAATCTTGTAAAATATTGATAAGATCTATACAATGTTAACAAATCATAATGGAAAATCAAAATTAGGCAAATAATTAACATAGTAAAAGGCTTAGATCCAAGTAAAATATTTACATAAGATTGTTTACATTAAATAGGAAATTGTAAAAATGTTGAAAATTAATCAAGATCCTTCTAATGATAAAAAATTAAAGCATTATGATAGTTTTGGTAACTACGATGGATAAATTCTCAAAGGTTCTGGAGTTAGACCAAATCACTTAATAAGCAGTTCACAAAATTCAATAATAGGATCACCAATCGCAAACAACAACGTCAAATTTTTATCAGATGATGATAGTCTTTCTTTATTGCAAAATGCTGACCTAATAAATGAAAATTACAAATTAAAACGATAAGTTAGTTTTCTTCAGCTAGAAATACAACGAATAAATTCTAAAACAAAACATTTTAAAGAACATTAAGGCAAAAATGATATTGTTTTGAATCAGTATATTCCAAATTCTAGAATAGTGGAGGAAAGCATAGAGCAAGATTCTAGTCTGAGTTCAACAGCTCAGCAGTTCATGAGAGAGAAAATTACTTATCTCTAAAATTAACTATAGAACAAAATTAGTAAACTTATTATAATTTAATCTCAAAAAGACGAAGAAATACGATTACTAAAAGATAGACTCGCTCAAAAGAATTCGGTCACGTAAAATTAATTAAACAATTATCGAAAACTAATATAGACTCAAAGAACTAAAATTCATGCTCTTGAGCAAGAAGACCAAAATCCAATGGATGCAAAAAGTAAACGAGCCAGATTAGCTTCATATGATGAAAAGATCCACAACAAAGAACAACTGCCAGATCCTCCTTTAGCGATCAACCGGCAAAGAAAAGCACTGTCTTGGGATAAAGAATAAATACTCAGCATATATGATCAGGATCATCAGCCAGATTAATCAGCTTACTCTTAGGCTGAACGAGTGGATTTATAGCAGTTATTTAGTATCAAGAAGGAACTGTCAGTAAAAATAGATAGAGTTAAAGATCACTATGAGCAAATTATAACTGAAACGATTAATAAATATCATAACGAGATGACCTCGCTACAGGAACAACTTAGAGAACTCAGGTTGTGTCTCGAGCAATGTGTTGATGATTAAAGCAGTCATAAGTAATGTTTCAACTGTTTATGCAATCTAAAACTGATGAAAACTAAATAAATATAGTTGCTTGAATTGAACAAACAGATTAACATTATCAAAGAATAAGTAATACAAGAGAAAAAATAAAATGATAAGTTAAGGATTTTAATACAGAAAGCGTTCAATCATGAATTAGCGCAAAAAACTTAGAGGAAAATAAAACCGAAAATAGAGAACTCAAAAAAGAGCGTAAAAAGTAACTAAAGTGAGAAGAGACGAAAATAGTCACAAATTTAATCATAATAGAGCTCAGAGAATTTAAGAGGCGCTGAACAAACTAAGTAATCGATAATTTATGAGAGTGTTGAGAAATGAAAGTATAATATGTTAATTTACTATGTTAAAATTAATAATGCGCCAAACAATAATTTCACAATATCAATGCTTGAAGACTATTTTCTTCTTCATCCTTAGAGCCCATTGGCGAATTCCAACTGCTGACTTCATTATTAATGCGTTCCACATTAATTGAATAGTTTTTCTTCTCAACCGAATCATCAAATTTATTTTTGGTGAAGGCAGCATGAAAAGCATATCTTTTATTAATGGGTCTCAAGCGTATTTAATTGAGAGTTTTTTTATTCACGTTTAAAGTATTTCTAAGTTTAGTAACTTGTCTCATAATTATGTTAATATTTTCTGAGCTCTTATTTTAGTTTTGCTCTTCTTTGTCAACTGGAACAAATTTTAAGTAAGGGAGTTTCTCTTGTTTTCGAGTTTTGCCGATTGAGTGCTCCGATTTTTGATGTTTACACGTGAAATTTAATTTCTTTTCTATTTCTTATTTTTCAAGAACTGGATAGATATTATAAGAATTTCTTCCATTATGGCTGCTCAGAAGACTCGAATTTCTCGGAATTCTTAACAGCTCTTAAGGAACAAACGCTTAGTTTTATATATTTTCATTGTTATTTGTAATATCAGTTTACATTTTAGTATCTCTTTAGTTTTTTATGGAAATAGATAACTATTATACATCATGTCTTGCCTTCAATCGTCTCAAGATGGTTATTAAGTTGTTTTTAAGTTTGTGATCTACATCGTTTTTGTTTCGAACCTTTTACTTTATCACTTTGTTCATATTTAACTTGAATGGAGACGATACAGCAATTGCTATAAGTCTATAACCAATATTATTACTAAAATAATTGACAACTGTCATTATGAGCCATAAAACACATAGGAATAAATATGGAGCATAATGAACATGTTTTAATCATAAGACAATGTATAAAGTTTTATAATGGGCTGCACACCATCACAGCCAAACCCCCAGGCAGTTAAAGGCAGCATCCGAAGATCTAGGCAACCCACGAGAACAGCATCATATACCGTTGGTAAACATTAGCAAATATAAATAAATGTCTGCTAGGTCTAGTCCTAAAAGAACGACGAGTCCAACAACATGAAGATCAAAACTAATAGTACTGAGAATAACAAAGCAAAAAAGTAAGCTTAAGTCAGTCCTACTTCAACGTAAGCATAGTCAAATTTGCTCATGGTCGACACTAAGAAACTGAGGAAGGCAAGGACGTCGCCACTTCGTTGATGTTTTGATTATAATTTTAAATATAAATTGACTTACTCACAGGTGAATCCGCTCTACTAAGTTTAAGATTATAAAATGCGGCTATTCCCGTTTCCTTATTATTTGCTAACTTTGCATATGTAACTGGCGCTGGATGGAAAGTTCAACGTTGGTTGAATTTGAAGAGCTGCGATATCGGTTGCCTATAATATGTAATTCTTGTTCTCCAATTAAATCCATGTTGGGAGGATGCTTCTGCTCGATGTCAAGCAAGCGTAAATTATAAACGAAAGGCAAGCACGCCAAAGAAATTTCAAACCGATGTATTGCAATTGTGATTTAGTACTGGTTCAGTAAATCGCTATGTTGACTCTCATCTTCGATGACCTGTCTTCGCGCAACGAACAAAACAAGCTTACCTTCTAGAACTTCCTCAACATATTCAATCTCACCGGGCTGTGGGGCGCTAAGCTGTTCAGGCAATTTGATGAAGAAGGACTTGAGCTCATCACCCTTGATGACTTTCTTTTCGGAATCTGTAAAAACTGTGATTAATTCAGCTCAAACTGCGAAAGCTCCCTTCAATGAAAAAGTTAAACTATTGTACTGCTTTTTCGAGTAAGACATTTAAGTAGGGATCGAATTCAAAAATTTCGTCAAAATGGTTTGTCTATTTTTATTTAGCTCTACAACTATTCTAAAGAAGAACTTAAGGAAATCTTAATTGAAGACAAATTCATTAGTGCTAACACAAGGACTAGTTCGAATAAGACTAGCAGTTCCGAAGAGAATGTGGTATAGTTTAAAGTTAAAACTCCCAGTAGAGTCTCAGCTTTTGACAATGCTTATCATGCACTAATTCAAGTTCATGACGAAGGAACTTATTTAGAAGTGAACGAGAACTAATTGAAATACAAGATAAAATATTGCAATATGAGCACATTAGTCAAGGAGTTCGCCGAAAAAGTGTACCTTGAGCATGGAATTGATGTGACTAAAGAAAAGAATCCTAGGCTCAGTTATGAAAACTTCAGTAATTGGATAAAATCCCACAAGAAATTATACAAAAGTTATTATTCGGCCTTCCATACTGAGATTTGGACAATTCAAGATGACGAACCAGCGTATATGAGCCAGCCGGTTGATTTGTAGTTCACTGGTAAGATTGAATACGGTAAGACTAAATGTACAGTTTACGGTTTTCAAATTTAAGACGTGCTAATTTTCTGTGAAGACAAAAAATCAAAGAGAATACCAATAAAAATAATTTGTCTTGAAGGTTTAACGATAAGCGATATTGGCAATCTAAGAATAGAAATCGCGCATAGATCAGATTTCTACAAAAATTGCACTCTCATGTTCGACAAAGAAGAAGAACATAAGAACTGGCTGTAAAATCTAGCGATCTATCAGCGTGAAAGCTTAAATATTAACTACATCACGACTGAAGTGATTGGAACAGGCAAGTTTTCTATCGTTTACAAGTGCATCGAGAAAAGCACATAGAAATTATATGCCCTCAAGGTTGTCGAACTAGATAAGCTTACTAAAAATGCACGATAAGCTATAAGGTACATTATAAATGATTCAGAAATGAGAGCTAAATTTTAAAGATTATGAACCACCCTCAAATTCTTAAGTATATTGAGACTATTTATACAAAAACTCACGAGTACATTATAACTGAATATATTTACGGAGAAGATTTATACGAATATGTGAAACGAAGGAAATTTTTGAACGAGTTTGAGAGTGCATTTATAATCGGCAATATTATGAAGGGCGTTATGTATTTACATGAGCTTTAAATCATGCATCGTGATCTCAAACCTGAAAACATCATGGTCATGTTTATGGAAAAGAAAGAAGGAGAATACTTCTAATGCACAACACCTTACATTCGTAAGGGACAGCGAATCGAAAATGTAAAAATAATTGACTTCGGGTTGTCTAATCATATTAGTAAACTGTAAAAGATAGAAAAAAGTAAACTAGTAGCCGGAACTCCGAACTACATCGCTCCGGAAATATTACTAGGCGATCCTTTAACACTTAAATCCGACATATTTTCGATAGGTTCAATTCTCTACTTTTTGTAACTCTACATTTATTCAGACTGAAAGGTACCCTGCCATTTGCAGAATGTGATGCTTAAAAAACATTAATTAACACAGTCGAAGGATCTTATGATATGGAGAGCGCTCACTGGAATAATATTAGTCCTTAAGCTAAGGATTTACTAGTGAGACTTCTAGAAGTAGATCCAAGTAAAAGAATTGAACTTAAGGAAGCAGTTAATCATGATTGGTTTACTAGAATATTTTGTAAAGCAAGATCGACTACAAGCTCAATTTCGGACACAAACGAATCTTACAAAAAAAGTGCTTTTGATTAGGAAAAAGAAAGAAACAGCAATAGCAACCCACGAAAAGTATCGACCTCTGAGAGTAAGTATAGGGATGATACTTACAGAGGCAGAAATTCAAAATGATTTAAATGTTACTGTATCATATCTTTAATTTAATCAAAAAGGTTATAATCATCATTTTCTCATCTTCTTTTGGCCGCGAGCGACTTAAACACCGGCTGGGAAGATTTCTTCACATTCTTTTACTCTATCTTTACCTTTCTCGTTCCTGTGTTCGCAGTGACTGGTTTAGTTTGTTTACTTCTGACAAACTGGTTGCCTCCTTCTTCATAATATTTCTTTTTCATTTCCTCGCATCGGCAGGAAGGACCGCACCTGCACTCAGGACCACATCCGCATTCTGGTCCGCAACTGCAAAACTTTTCTTATCCTGATTTTGTTTTGCTATAGCTTTACTTAGGACAGACTACTTTCTTATTTTTGGGACAACATTCGCATTTACTAGAACATTAGCAATTTGATCCACATCGGCACCCATCACTGCAACTTACAAATTGACCCACAAGAGCAGTTATTCGAACATTTGCATCGACCTTTGCTACAGTCACATCGAGTATCGCTATTAGAACAGCAAGCGCAGTTAGGACCGCAATCACAGCTTGGCCCACACGAGCAAATGCACTAACATCCTGTACATGCCTTAGATTTTTGCTTGCCTTTTTGTGCCTTCGATTCACAGCATGCGCAGTTGTCAGAGCAGATGCAATTTTTGTCACAAGGGCAGTGATCAGCACAATTTTTACATGAGTTCAATTTAGCCCGTTGATTAAACTTACGGCAGCATGAGCATGACAGACTGCATGCACATTGAGTACCACAATTGCATTAGCCTTCTTTACATTTACATATATTTTGTTATAATTTAGCTGTTTGTTTATTAGCTTAGCCACAGCCACATCGTTTACATGGCCCACAGGTACAAATCTCCCCATAATTAACATTAGGTGATTGACAGTGACACCCTGCTTAAATCCCGCCCTCAAATCTACACCTGGAACACGATAAATATCCGCCACATAATGGACAGTTAGTCAGTTTGGAACAGCCTCTGCATCTCACATTCTCAATCGATGCACTATTGGTTGGGTAGAACGGGCATGAAGATAACTATATCAGTTTACGCTATTTTGGCAATCCGTGATGATAGCAGTTTGAGCAATTCTGCAACTGCAACTATTTCTAGGAATTGTACCAGAGTAATGTGTGGGTTGATAGTGGGTTGTAACTGCCTGCGTTCTAAAATTTTGTGCCATTATGGGGGTTAAATGAGATTTGTTTTTGGAGTCCTGGCTATTTGAGTGCACTTGTTGCTCTGAAATTCTTTTAATTTCTAGTATCCCTAAACTGCCTTTCATTTTACTCAACTTACTCATAATCTCTGCCGTGTCGACTGTCTGGTCTCCTTGTCTAAATAGCAGTTCTTTCAAAATCACCCTTAGATTACTTATTACCATTTCTGTGCTGAGATGATCCTTATTGAACATTCTTGAAGCATGGCACATTGGAGCATACGGGTTCTATTTCCCCAAAAATAGGATGGTGGTAGAATGTTGGAGTACAACGGATCCTGGGCTGGGATTCGCAGCCTCGGTTGCATCTTGGGCACATGACAGCAAATAATTTTTATTAAATTATTCCAATTATCTGTTATTTTTTGTTTTCTTAATAAACTCATTAAAATATCGAACATCTCAAGACAAACTTTATTACTTCTTTTTATATTTCATGAAAATAAATTAGCGTCAGATTATTGATATTTTAAACAAATATGATAGTAAATAAAAGTTAATAAAATGAACAGAAATTGAGATTGAAGTGTCATATTTATTATAGGAAAATCATTAATTAATGTAAGGAGGTCTCAAAGCAGTTATCTTCGGAGCAACAGGAGCAGTAGGCAAAACACTAGTCCCCCAGCTTGTGGAGTCTAATAAATGGTCTAAGGTACTCTGCGTTGTAAGGAATGCTCCTGAAGAGTGGAAAAAATATGAAAACGGAGGTAAACTAGAAATTCAGACTGAAAAAGATATGGATAGGATATTTAAAGTAGAAGACTGGAAGCTATCTGGGTACGATGCCATGTTCGTCTGCTTTGGCAGTCAAGTCAAGCACGGTGAGTAAACATTTGTCAAAGTTGATAGAGATTACCCATTGAAATGCGCTGATATTGCTATCAACAATAAAATTCCTCACTATCTTGTGGTTTCCTCTGCTGGAGGTGATGCTGGTTCAATGATGCTTTACATGAGAACTAAAGGTTAAATGGAGAGAGATTTAAAACTAAAGAAACTTCCAGTATTATCTATTCTCAGACCAGGTCTCATTAAAAATAGACCTGATGCAAGGTTTGGTGAAAAAGTTGCACAGTTCTTTTCGTTTATACCATTCCCAGCTGTTGAGTGTGTTGACCTTGGACTCTGCTTGAAGGGATTAGCCGAAACAAAAGCTCCATAGGCAGCAAAATCAGAGGGAAAAATTACCGTATATTAAAACTCAGACTTGCTGAATTTTTTGAAAGAATATAAGCCTAAATAATACCCAAATTCAAAAGTATGATGATGTTCAATAACTATAATTGCTAGTATTAGTGTCAGTTAGATATCTTGATATAAAAAACATTATAAGCTAAGCTGCCTTTGTGATAAGGATAGTACGTCATCTGCGATATCTTCTGAGCTTATCTAGAATTTGAGTTTGAGAAGTTTTAATTTAATTGATTAATTCTTTGGCTACTTCCTTGATTTCGTCTCTCTCCTCAATAAGACCCTGCAGATCTTAAGATATTTCAGATTGTTTATTGGGTTACTCCTTCATGTTGTTGTCAGTGGATTCGCTCTTCTTGGCTTCCATTTTTCGATTATAGGATATCGCTTAATTTTGTACTTCCCTGATATCCTTTTTGAGGCTTTTAATATGCTGATCATGCGCTTATACATGCTGATTCCCATAATAGACTATTCTCTTAGGTTGACTAAAGCAAGTCAACAACTTATAAATAGTCACGTACAGTACCACAATGAGAATAATTACATTGACAGGGTACAGTAGCAGTAGGTTACGGATTGCTTTGAATACGCATAATATTGCCTAACGAGGCAGATTTGTTATTGGAGAAGACTCGCTATTTGAGATAGTGCGGAAATGAGTAAACAGCTCTTACGTGGTGAGATTCATATTTAAATCAATATTGGCTGGATTCTCAATTGCTTATTATAATTAATAATAGCCAATCTATCTCTATATGATTAAGACACTTCCACAAATAACAAAGCCAATCTTACTTCACCAACGTCTATGTTATAAATTCGCCAACTTCACAGTAAACAACCCAACAACTGGCAAACCCTGTGCATAATTCACGAAGACCGATGGAGATGCATAAATGGTAGCAGAAGATAAAGTGCTAATATCAGGAAGAGCTAAGTGGAATAAACTCAATGTGCAACAAAGGAAAGACAATATGCAGCTTTTTGTCAACGAAATGGAGAAGTGTAAAGAGGAACTTATTCAACTTTAGCAATCATCCACTGGTAAACACAGGCAGAATGCGGAAAGATAAATCGAAGCTGGCATAGCCATTCTTAAACAGGATCTAAGTGAAAAGTATCCCGCTGCCACTCAAAAGCAGTGTGGACTCTATTATTTCAAATCTTTCGGCAACATTCTAGTTGTCTCAGACTATCGCATGGCCTTCATGAGTTGTCTGAAGTACCTAGTTGCTTGTGGTATTGCAGGTAACTCTTTAATCTTCAACCCGCACAGATATGGACTACCTTTAGCTAAAAGAATATAACAAATATGGAGAACTACTTTACCAGAGTACCCGCTTATATATTGCCCAGTAAACAATTATGCTGATGGACTTGAATACTTAGTAAAAAAGAAAGATATGGGGTTTGTTAGTTTTACTGGTGACATCGAAGCAGGCAATGCGTTCTATCACTTCATGGCTCAGAAAAGTTAGATTTTAGCATAGAGCGAATTCTTGCTTATGTCTTCAGATTCTGCATATGTGATGAAAGATCTAAGCGATCAACAGTTAACTAAGGCAGCCAATAATTTAGCAATGGCATGTTTTATTGGTGGAGGTAATTTGTTTAACAATGTCAAGAGGATATATGTTGATGAAGAAATAAAAGATAAATTCATAGAGTACTTTATTTAGGCATCGAAAATATACAAAATTAGTCACTAAAATTCGCATGTATCACCGATTATTACTTCTGGACATATAGACACTGCTAAAAAACTTATGAAATAGTTGCAATAATTCAAAGGTACTTAACTAAAACTATTAACTGAATTTGAAACAAAATAGTCATATAAATCTCTGTACATAAGTCCGCTAATTTACAAAGTGGATGGAATCGCAAGTATTGAGTACTGGAGCAAAATATACCCAATGCCTGTCTGCTTTATATAGTCAGTTTCCTCGCCTCAGTCAGCAATTTAACACATTAACTCTTCCATTTTCGGTATTAGTTCAACGATATATTCCGCGAACAAGACTAAGATCGAGGAAGTTGGTTTGCACTTGGATGTGGGTGTCGTGTATGGCAATGGATGGGGATTCACTCCTGGTGTGCCATACTCGCCCAGAAAGAGAAGCGGAAAAGGCCATTCTTTTTCTATTCAAAGTTACACTAATGTCACCAAGTCACAGTCCCTCAAAGGTTTTTCAGAATTGGTTCAATGATTTACTGTAGAATATTTATTAATATAAACTGATTACTCATTTGAAAGTTCAATAAATAATTTTAAGTACTCTTTACTACTTTGCTCAAATTGCCTATGAAATTAATGAAAGTGTTCCAGATCGAGAGCGATTATCAGCGGCATAAGAAAAAATTAAGCTTGATCAAATCGGAAGATGCATGTAAAAAAGTAACAGTCAAAGCTCGTAAGAGCATGGAGAAAATTAACAGCTTCAACCGAAAGAAGTCCACTTCAGCTTATTTCTATGAGTACCTCAAAGACAGAGATGTAATGAAGAAAAATGAGCACTTACACAAAACACTCACTAAAGTCTATGAAAAAGATCCCTCTAAAAATATTATAAAGCGTTTTATGGAAGTTGAAAGCTCGAGTCTGAGAAGAAGTCATAGCCAGCAATCAGCCAGGAGTCATTCTTCAGTTTTACTGCAACAAGAAAATGTAAAAATGAGCAAGAAGATTAGTATGGCAAGCAGTAGCTATAAAAAGTTTAGGCAAAAGAAACCAAAGAAGCATGTTATGACTTAGACATCGCATCGATAAGAAGTAATCAAAATACTGGAGTAGCAGCTTGGTTGTAAGCCAAGAGTAATTTTTCCAAGGGTAAGTAAGAAAGATAAGTAGGAGAAGCTCAAAAAATTTCAAAGCTGTAACTGGAAATGAAGAACAAGAAAACATTACTTATTTGTCTTTTTAATATTAAGCTGAGTTATAATATCGTTGATTATTAACTGATATGAAACCAGAAATTCCAGCTGCGAACGCTGTGGTAGCTACTCTGTACCTGTTCATAATAATCGCATTTGGTTACGTCCTTAAGCTTGTTTTCAAGCCTCATAGTTCAAAAAAACCGAGAAAATACACATAGTCAAATTTGAGCAAAGGCCTTAACAGCCCTCTAATGCAATCACACATTTCACCTACTTCAACCGTCATCAGATCATTCTTACTTAAATACAGCATCATAGGAACAATAAAAAACAAAGACAAATGCTACTTACTTAAATAAATGTTCATTATTGCCATCATTGGAGTCTCATGTTGCGCTATTAATTGGATTATTTTGTGGCCGCTTGCACTCGCATTTGGGTTTTCACTAGCGTTTTTTACATTGATGGAAGCATTTAAACTACCTTTTACTTGGAATTCTAGTCCTAAAATTTAATAGTAAAAAAAAGTAGTTTCGAATGTCGATAATATCTAGGTTGAGCCAGGATTAAGCTTAGCAAACAATAATTATTAACCTTCAACAATGCAAGTCGTAAAAGAAGAAAAAATATAGCTTAAACACTACTCCCTTAAATTCATCTTATGCATTTCCGGAATAAGTTTTATCACTTTGATTTTGATAACTCAAACAATGTTCACAATTTACAATTCAATCAGCAACCTAGGCGCACTTAATTTGGGTTCAGTCGCTTGTGTTACTGCTCTTGATCAGCTATTGTTTCGTCCTTGTCTCGGAAGTATATTACTAATCGCAGCTAAAATAGCTCAGTGGGTTACGACTCGTTCTAGTGTGCAAAATTAAAGAGCTGTCTAACATACTGAAAATTGTCTGTCGTTGTTTTCGCTTACTCTATTTCGAAATCTATGCGAGGAAGTTCTAATTACTCAAATGAATGATCTTTATGAATAACACGGTGAGTCTTCAAACTTTTAGATGGGTGCTTCACCAACTAGAAAGAGAACTTTTTCACCTTCTAAAATTCCTAAAGCGCCATTAATTGGTGAGTCAGAAACATTGATGAATTTAAACGCCACCAAAAGAGCATAATAACTAGAATAAAAGATCGATGAATCTAAGAAAGATGTTGAAATATAACCAAGCAAAGACAGTCCAATAAAATAAATCGGTCTTTCAATGCTCAGATAAAGTGGGTTGTTCACAACTGTATAAAAGGAAATGTTTTGGCAAGAGACTGAGAACGATCATAATGGCAGCAATAGGAAAATTGATATCCAAAGTGCGCAGAAGATAAAAATTAACCCTAATCAATACTTTTCAGCTCAAAGATTACCCAAAGATGACCTTTGCCATGAAGAACCCATTTAAGACGACGGATTGGTTTTAGTTGAAGCTGGACTTAATCTTATCAAAGAAGGATAATCTAAGTTGAAACCGAACACTATTGACATATAATTTTCACCAACAAAAAAGAGAAAGAAGACAATGGGAGCATATCCAAAACGAAGACAATTAATAATTACTGGAAGCTCACCATATTTATAGTATCTGCCAGATATGATGAAGAAGGAGAAGCTGCTGAAGAAGAACTTGACTCCCTCATCACAGCAGCAGATCCCCACAGTTTCTCGAAAAGTTTTATGATTCTATAATATTGGCATATTATGCTTGTGTTATTTATATCAATAAGAGTGCCATGACCGAAACAAAGCGATCCAATAATCTAACAATCAAAATTTTAGTTTTGTTAGCCATAGCATGCTTTACGACGAGAGTTGAGTGTAAGTTGAAAGCAAAAAGCAAGCAACAAAAAGTTACCAACGAGACTAAGGAAACTGCTCAACTTGGAGAGTATCACACTTTCTCGCTAAAGAAATACGAAAAGCCTGAATAGTTTAATTTTTTAATCAGCTGCAGTAGCGATGCACTTATTAACTTCGAAATTTCACCCAGGCTGAAGTTACTACACAAGGACATTTTCTTAGATGTAGACATTGAAGTCAGGGAATGCTTAATTGCATCTCAAGATACTGAGCGATTAATCGTGAAAGATGACAGCTGGGATCTGCATATTTAAATTGATATCAAATGCTGCAGCAAGAACAATGCCACTAAAGTGTTTAACGAGTCTATCATCGTAACAGTACGAGACGGATTCAAGCTGTTTGGAGTGATTCCCGTCAAGACCAAAGTCTGGAATATTACAATTCCTATATTCACAAGCCTTTGCATTTGCTTGTTTGTATGGTTTTCTAATTTCTCTCAACCTCGAGCTGCCAATGTTTCATTTTTATCTCGATTTTATCAAAATACGAAGCTGGTCCATCCTGACCTTAAAAAGCCGGAGCTTAGTATCGATAAAGATGAATAGTTGCAGAAAAAAGAGAGATAGGAAGCCAAAATTATAAAAACTGCTTGAAATACAATTAATAGAGAAAATGTATGATGTTTTTGAGATAATACTAATTTAATTACAGTTAAAGATTTATAAATTTAAAGAGATTAATATATTCAATTAATTAATCACTACTTTTTCTCTTCAGTTTTTTAAGCAGCTTTTTCAGTACTTTCTGTCTTTTCAGTGTGAGTCTCT
>APMI01005144.1_pt1 | contig 17294 bp, 22 predicted proteins | sample 667938 | NCBI WGS metagenome assembly APMI01 (sample SAMN01084076, study PRJNA167559) | wastewater metagenome | biome: Wastewater | place: Denmark: Ejby Moelle, Odense | collected 2011-11-28 | reverse complement strand
GCGCTCGAGCGGCTGACAGGCACCGTCGCCGACCAGATCGTTGCCCGCGTCGCGCTTTACGCCCGCCGCGCCGCCGAACAGCCGGCGCAGTGAAGGCGAACGAGACACAAGTCAGCCGCGCCGTCGATTCTCCCAGCGCGGCTTACAAACTCCTGCTGCTCCATGGTCCAGACGAAGCCGGATCGCGTGCACTGTCCGACCGATTGGGCGCGGCGATGGGCGCGGATGCCGAACGCATCGATCTCGACGGATCGGTCCTGAAGGAGGATCCTGCTCGCCTGCCCGACGAAGCGACGGCGATGACCATGTTCGGCGGTCCGCGCTGGATCCGCGCGACCGGTGGGGACGAGATGCTGAAAGCCGTCGAAGCCTTGCTCGACGCGCCAGAGGGATGTCCGGTGGTCGTGATTTCAGGACAGCTTCGCCCGACATCGGCACTGCTCAAGCTCGCGCTCGCCGACGCGCGCATCCTGTCTTACGCAAGCTGGAAGCCCGAGGGACAAAAGGCCGACACGATCGCGCGTCAGATCGGCCAGGCGATGGGCGTGCGCCTGTCCCCTGAAGCCGCACACATGATTGCGGACGCCACCAATGGCGACCGTGGGCTGATGCAGCGCGAACTCGAAAAGCTGGCGCTCTATGCCGACGCCGCGCCCGACCGCCCGCGCCCGATAGAACAGGTTGATGTCGAGGCGATCGGCGCGGCAATCGACGTACGCGAACCCTGGACTCTGGTCGATGCACTGTTCGACGGGCACACGGCCGACTTGGCCGCGGAACTCGTCGGTGAAGGCGCGGCCGAACCGATTCCGACGCTGCGGGCTATCGGCCGCCGGGCGCTTGCGGTCGCACGCATCCACGCGGCGAAGCGCGGCGGCACCGCTCCCCGTGGCGGAAACCCGCGCGAACGCGATGCGATTGAGCGGCAGGCGCGAATCTGGTCACCGGCAGCACTCGCGACAGGCCACGCTCGCGCGATGGAGACCGAGGCAGCGATCAAGCGGCCGGGAACTGCCGGGGACGTGTTATCGAGCCAGGCCATGGTCGGCCTCGCACGCGCCGCGGAACGGCGCCGCTAAACCGACCCGCCGCTGAGGCGCTGGCAGATCATGTCGAGCTGGTCGAGGGTCGCATAGGAAACGGTAACGCTCCCCGCCCCGCCCTTGTGCGTGATACCCACCTTGAGGCCCAACAGGTCGCCCAATTGACGTTCAAGCAGTTCGATATCGGCGTTCGATCCGCGTTCCGGCATCGATTTATACTCGATCGGAGCCGGTTTTTTTGTTTTCTTTACAAGAGCTTCGGTCGCGCGAACTGATAGATCGCCCTTGACGATCTGTTCCGCCAGCGATTCAGCATCAGGTGCACCGATCAGGGTGCGTGCATGCCCCATCGACAGCCGCCCGTCCGCCACCATGGCACGAACGCTTTCAGGCAAATCGCCCAGACGCATCAGGTTCGCGATGTGACTGCGCGATTTGTGCAGCAGCTTCGCCAGCGCATCCTGGGTATGGCCATAGTCGTCGATCAGGCGGCGATAGGCTTCCCCCTCCTCCACCGCGTTCAGCTGTTCGCGCTGGATATTTTCGATCAGCGCAACCTCGAGCGTCGTTCCCTCATCGAACGCCCGCACGATTGCCGGGATGTTATGCAGTTGCGCTTTCTGGGCCGCGCGCCACCGGCGTTCGCCAGCCACGATCTGGTACCGGTCACCCGCAGGACGCACGACAATCGGCTGCAGCACGCCACGCGATGCGATCGACTCGGCGAGTTCATTCAGCGCATCCTCGTCGAAGTGGCGGCGGGGCTGGCCGGGGTGCGGCGCGATGTCCGCAATGGCGATTTCCCGGATACCGTCGGGACGCGCGGTTTCGGCGGGCGTCGCGTCACCCAACAATGCCGAAAGACCGCGGCCAAGACCGGTCGGGCGACGCTTCGGTGACAGCGGCTCGACGTTGTCCGTCATGCGGCTTTCGCCTGTGCCAGCGGCGGCAGGCGCCCGATGAGTTCGCGAGACAGGTTCATATACGCTTCCGATCCCGTGCAGCGCATGTCGTAGATGAGCGCGGGCAGCCCATGGCTGGGCGCCTCGGACAGGCGCACGTTGCGCGGAATAACGGTCTCGAAGACGGCATTGCCGAGGGCGGCTCGCACGTCCTGCGCAACCTGTTCGGTCAGCCGGTTGCGGCGGTCGTACATTGTCAGCGCCACACCGAGAATCGCCAGGCCGGGATTGAACTTCGCGCGGATTCTATCAATGGTTTGAAGGAGTTGGGATAACCCCTCCAGCGCGAAGAACTCGCATTGCAGTGGCACGAGCAGCGATTGCGCAGCGACCATCGCATTGATCGTCAGCAGCCCCAGCGACGGCGGACAGTCGATCAGGCAGATATCCCAGCGCGCATCCGCAGCTGCGCCCAGCGCGTTGCGCAACCGGTCGGTGCGGTTCTCGAAATCGACGAGTTCGATCTCTGCGCCCGAAAGGTCCACGGTCGCTGCAATAAGATCCAGCCTCGGGACCTTTGTAGCAATCACTGCTTCGGACAAAGTGCAGTCGCCCGTGAGCAGTTCGTAGCTCGAACGAACACGCTCCGAGGGGTAGACGCCGAGCCCGGTCGACGCATTTCCCTGCGGATCCAGGTCGATCAGCAGCGTCCGCCATCCCATCGCAGCCAGCGCGGTGGCAACGTTGATCGCGGTCGTCGTCTTCCCGACACCGCCCTTCTGGTTGGCTACGCAGATCGTAATCATCGGCGGCCACCCTGCCGGGCAACCGGACGCACGTGACGGGCGACGATGATCGCGCTGTCGGGATCGGTCACGCTCGGTTCCATATATGCGTCACACTGCCATGCCACGCGCGCCGATGCCAGTTCTTCCGCTGCACTTCGCCCTTTTGGCAACAACCAGAGCGTTTCTTCTGTGGAAAACCGGTGCGCCAACGCGAAAAGTTTCGGCAAAGGAGCGAACGCACGCGCGGTAATCACGCCTGCATTATACTGGCCGACATTCTGCACGGACAGCGGCTCGACCGTTACATGGGCAAGATCCAGCGCCTTCGCAGCGCGCTGAAGCCATTCGAATCGTAGTCGGCGCGATTCTACCAAGACGATGGTATTCAGTGGATCGAGACATCCTAGCACGAGTCCGGGAAGGCCGCCCCCGCTTCCAAGATCCATCCAGCGCCCTGGCCAGTCTTTTGCGATCCGCATCAGCTGTGCCGAGTCGACGACGTGGCGGGACCATATGTCCGAGAGCGATGCTGCGCTCATCAAATTCTGACGGCTGTTCTCATCGCGAAGCATAGCAACGAGCGTTTCAAGACGTTCCAATGTTTCACGTGAAACATCGAAATTATCGCCGAGCCACCACTTCGCGGCCGCTTCATCCATTGGCACGCCTTGCTGTAACCATGATTGCTGCAAGGGCAGCTGGCGTTACACCGCGCACACGGCGCGCCTCGCCCAAAGTCCGGGGACGCGCGCGTCCAAGCCGCTCTACCATCTCATGAGAAAGTCCTGGGATGGAAGCCCATGGCATATCATCAGTTAACGTGAGCGCGTCGCTGGAAGCGAGGCTGCGTCGTTCAGCGTCCTGTCGCTGAACATAAGGCGCATAAAGCGCATCCGTTGCAATTTCGGTCGCGACATCAGCAGGAATGTCGGTCGCTCCGGCTCGGCCACGATCAAGATCATCCATTCGCCTGGACCACCATTGCGCACGCTCCGGACCGATCAGCCCTAGTTCCGCACCAAGCGTTGTAAGGCGCGATCCCGCATTATCGGCGCGCAATGCAAGACGGTGCTCAGCACGCGCCGTCAACATTCGATAGGGTTCGCTCGCTCCTTGAAGCACCAGGTCATCGATCATGACTCCGATATAACCTTGGTTTCGATCGATCTTCAGCGAGTCCAGCTCAAGTGCCGCCGCTGCCGCGTTCGCGCCAGCGACCAGACCCTGCGCCGCCGCCTCCTCATAACCGGTCGTGCCATTGATCTGCCCGGCGCAAAAGACACCCGGAATGGCATCCAGCGCCAAGCCATGATCGAGCGCGCGAGGGTCGAGATAATCATATTCGACCGCATACCCCGGAGCTGCGATCTCAACGTCTTCGAGTCCGGCGATCGTCCGAAGCATCGTTTGTTGCGTCTCGACCGATAACGATGTCGATAAGCCATTCGGATAGATCAAATGGGTGTCGAGACCTTCGGGTTCGAGAAACACTTGGTGCCCGTCCCGATCCCCGAAGCGCATCACCTTGTCTTCGACCGAAGGACAATATCGCGGCCCCTGCCCCTCGATGGCGCCAGATGCCAACGGCGAATCGATCAAGCCACCGCGGATCGCATCATGTGTCGCGGAATTGGTTCGCGTGATCGCGCAGAAGAGCTGCGGCAAGACGCGACGCCCGAGCGGTGACATCATCCACAATTCTTCGTCGCTTTCCTGGAGATCGAGTTGCGACCAGTCAATCGTGCGACCATCGAGCCGTGGTGGTGTTCCGGTCTTCAGCCTTCCGATTGGCAGCGACAGTTCACGGAGTTGCTCTCCCAAAATCGTCGCGGAGCGTTCGCCCACACGTCCCCCGGTTTCCGTGTCACGCCCCCTGAACATACGTGCGTTCAGAAACGTGCCAGTTGCCAAGACTATTGCAGTGCAGGAAATTCGGTCACCGTTGTCCAGCAGCACGCCGGCAACATGCCCATTGTTGAGGTCAAGGGCGTCTGCTCCTCCCTCGATGACGTGCAACTCCGGCTCGATCGAAAGCATCTGCTTGATCGCTGCGGCATACCGCTTACGATCTGCCTGGATGCGTGGCCCTTGGACTGCCGGACCCTTAGAACGGTTCAATAACCTATAATGGATTGCTGCGGCATCGCTTGCGCGACCGATCAGACCGTCGAGCGCGTCAACTTCTCTGACCAGATGCCCCTTGCCGATCCCGCCGATAGCGGGGTTGCACGACATTGCACCAAGCATGGTTTTATCGAACGTGATGAGCGCTGTGCGCGCGCCACGGCGGGCCGATGCGGCGGCAGCCTCGGTGCCAGCATGGCCCCCACCTATGACAACAACATCGAAATTCATTATCGGTCCATAGCGTGTTTCACGTGGAACATCACTTGCCGATGCAGAATCGCCCGAAAAGGCTGTCGAGCATCGCTTCCGTATCCGCTCTTCCGGTGATGAGATCGAGTGACACCATCGCGCTGCGGAGTGATTCCGCACGAAGCACATCGTCCTGCTCACCGATCCCCTGTGACAGCGAATCTCTCGCTTCCAAAAGATGGCGACGCTGGCTCGCGGTCAACGCCAGTTGATTTGCCGATGGCAACAAGTCTTCCGCCTGCGCGCGTATTGCGAGGCGAAGTGAGGCCAGTCCGTCACCCGTCAGTGCTGACACATTATATGCAGCTTGAGGGTCCGGACAGATATCGCTTTTGGCGGCGACTGGAATAACGCGCCCTTCTGGCGCTGCAACACGATCGCCAAGCCACAAGATCAGGTCCGAACGCGCCATGGCCTGGTATGCACGCTCGATCCCGACCTGCTCGACGCTATCGGCACTGTCATTGCGCAAGCCAGCCATGTCGATCAGCACCACGGGAATTCCATCGAGGTTCAGCGGAACTTCGATCAGATCCCTCGTGGTTCCTGCTACAGGTGATACGATAGCGGCGTCACGCCCAGCTAACGCATTGATTAGGGTAGATTTACCGGCATTCGGCGGTCCTGCGATTCCTACTCTCACGCCATCACGCAGACGTTCGGCCGGCGGATTTTCCAACGCGGAATCGAGCGTCGCGACAAGTGCGCGCGTGTCTGCATCGACCGGGCCGGTCACCACATCCGCTTCGTCGTCATGGTCGATCGACGCTTCGACACGCGCCGCAAGGTCAAGCAGTCGTACCTGCCACGCCTCGACCTGTCGCCGCAGGCCGCCTTCGGCCATGGTCAAGGCAGCAGTCCGTTGACGCGCGGTTTCGGCAGACAGCAGGTCAGCCAGTCCTTCGACCTGGCTTAAATCCATACACCCGTTCTCGAAAGCACGCCGGGTAAAGGCGCCGGGTTCCGCCGCGACGATGCCGGGCAGTTCGGAAAGCGCCGCTTCGACGCCGGCTACTACCGCGCGACTGCCGTGAAGATGCAGTTCGACCATGTCTTCGCCCGTCGCCGTACCGGGCCCCGGCAACCACAGGACCATCGCCGCATCGAGCAGTTCTTCGTGTGCATCGTACAGCCGCCGCACGACCGCGGTCCGGGCGGGCGGCACTGGCTTGCGCGTCAATGCCTCGAGCGCCGCACCCGCACGCGCTCCGCTGATTCGGACGATCGCGATCGCGGAGGGAAGAGCGCCAGTCGATCGCGCGAATATCGTGGTCAGCGCTTGGTCGACCCTGTCACATTGTCGAACAACTGTTGCCACAGCTTCATTCCCGTCTCGCCCATCGGCATCCAGTTCTTCATCATGCCTTCCAGTGTGTCTCGCGACACACCACCGGTTTTAACGACGTCGAGCATTTGCGCGATATAGGCATCATGGATTGGGGTCAGGTCGGGCAATCCCATGAACCGCCGTGCTTCCTCGGGCGTGCAATCCACATCGACGGTGATTTTCATCTACTGGTCCCCTTTGCCCGACTATGCGGGCGAAGGGGGACCGCCGCAAGTCAGCCGACGAACGATTGCACGTGCGGTGCGACCTCGTGCCAGCCGTCCCAGATCATCTTGAACGCGACATAGACGATGACGATCAGGCCGCCCCAGGCGATCCAGCGATAACGCTCGATATATTTGGCGATGAAATTCGCCGCCACACCCATCATCGCCACGGCGAGGATCAGGCCGATCACCATGATTTCAGGATGATCACGCGCCGCACCCGCAACCGCGAGCACGTTGTCGAGGCTCATCGACACGTCGGCGAGCGCTACGGCCCAGGCGGCAGCTGCAAAACTCTTCGCGGGTTTCACACCAGAGGATTCGTCGCCCGCGACTTCGGCCGATCCGGGGTTCGGATGCGGGTGGCGAATCTCGCGGTACATCTTCCATGCAACCCAGAGCAGCAGCAGGCCGCCGGCCAGGATCAGGCCGGTGATCGCCAGCAGCTTCGTGACCATAAGTGCGAAGCCGACGCGCAGGACGAGCGCGGCCAGCACGCCGATCAGGATCACCTTCTTGCGCTGTTTCTCGGGCAGGCCTGCCGCCAGCGCACCGACCACGATCGCGTTGTCGCCCGCAAGGACGATATCGATCGCTAGGACCTGAAGAAGCGCTGCAAAGCCGCTGGCGGTAAAGATAGACGTGAAATCCATGTCATCTTAGCCCATAACCAAGGGTGCGACCTGGTGCCAGCCCTCCCAGATCATATTCAGAGCGACATATAAAATAACGACCAGGCCGATCCACGCGATCCAGTGGTACCGCTGCACCAGCTTGGCGACGAGGTTTGCAGCCAGCCCCATGATCGTCACTGAGAAGGCGAGACCGAACAACAACACCGTGGGGTGCTGGCGCGCCGCCGCCGCCACGGCGAGGACATTGTCCAGGCTCATCGACAGATCGGCGACCGTCACCTGAATCGCGGCCTGCATGAATGTCTTGGTGCGCTTCGGACCTTCGACCTCGGGCGTATCGGGATCGTCGGCGACCACGACCTTCGCCGGACGCAGTTCGCGATACATGTTGTACGCGACCCATAGCAGCAACAAACCGCCCGCGAGCAGCAGGCCGGTGATCGACAGCAGCCATGTCGCCATCAGCGCAAAGGCGATGAGGAAGACCAGCGCCATGCCGACGCCGACCATGATGACGCGGCGTCGGTCTCTTTCGGGAAGACCCGACGCGATCGTCCCCATTATGACGACATTATCGCCCGCCATGGTGAGGTCGATCAGGATGACCGACACCAAGGTTGCCAGCCCGGCGGTGGTGAACACATCGGCGAAATCTAGATGCAAGGCGGCCTCCGGTTAGTGGCCAGCCCGTGCCAGCGGCCCGACGCCGCGTAAAGCCCGCCCGACAACGCACTCATGCGTCATCGGGCGGATTATGATCAGGAATTCATCGAGTCGAAGAAATCTTCGTTGGTCTTCGAATCCTTCATCTTGTCGAGCAGGAATTCCATCGCGTCGATGGTGCCCATCTGCATGAGGATGCGGCGCAGGACCCACATCTTCGACAGCTTGCCCTTTTCGACCAGCAGTTCTTCCTTGCGAGTGCCCGACTTGCCGACGTCGAGCGCGGGGAAGACGCGCTTGTCGGCGACCTTGCGGTCGAGGACGATTTCCGAGTTACCGGTGCCCTTGAACTCTTCGAAGATGACTTCGTCCATGCGGCTGCCGGTGTCGATCAGCGCGGTGGCGATGATGGAGAGCGATCCGCCCTCTTCGATATTGCGTGCAGCACCAAAGAAGCGCTTCGGACGCTGCAGGGCATTGGCGTCGACACCACCGGTCAGCACTTTGCCCGACGAGGGGACGACAGTGTTGTAGGCACGGCCGAGGCGTGTGATCGAGTCGAGCAGGATGACGACATCCTTCTTGTGCTCGACCAGGCGCTTGGCCTTTTCGATAACCATTTCAGCCACCTGGACGTGACGCGTCGCAGGTTCGTCGAAGGTCGAGGAGATGACCTCACCCTTCACGCTGCGCTGCATGTCGGTGACTTCTTCCGGGCGCTCGTCGACGAGCAGCACGATCAGGAAGACTTCGGGATGGTTGTCGGTGATCGCCTTGGCGATGTTCTGCAGCATCACCGTCTTGCCGACGCGGGGTGGTGCCACGATCAGGGTACGCTGTCCCTTGCCCTGCGGTGAGACGATGTCGATGACGCGCGCCGACTTGTCCTTGACCGTCGGGTCGAGCGTATCGAGACTCAGCTTCTGTTCGGGATAGAGCGGCGTCAGATTGTCGAAGTTGACACGGTGCCGGACAGCTTCGGGGTCGTCGAAATTGACCGCAGTCAGCTTGGTCAGCGCGAAATAGCGTTCGCCGTCCTTCGGCCCGCGGATCTCGCCCTCGACGGTGTCGCCGGTGCGCAGGCCGTGCTTGCGGACCTGGTTGGGCGAGACATAAATATCGTCGGGTCCGGCAAGGTAATTGGCTTCGGGCGAACGCAGGAAGCCGAAGCCGTCCTGCAGCACTTCGATGGTGCCGATGCCCATCACCTGTTCGCCGTTTTCGGCCTGGACCTTCAGGATCGCGAACAGCAAGTCCTGCTTGCGGAGCGTCGATGCGCTCTCGACGCCGAGCGCTTCGGCCATCTCGACCAGCTCGGCAGGGGTTTTTTTCTTAAGTTCTTTCAGATGCATTTCTATTCTTTCGGGAATTGGTCGGACAGCAAAGTTTGCGTCACGCGAGCGTTTCGAGGACCGATGCTCGTCTTGGAATTGCGGACGATGCCCGCAGGGGTGCTATGTCGTCGGGCGGCGGCGATAAGTCAAGCCGTCAGAGCACGGCAATCGCGCTCAAACCGGCTATTTCGAAACGTTTTCGCTTTGCTTCAGCGCGTCTCCGATCCGCATCAAATCCTTGCCGACGACTTCCATTTCCGCCCCGCAACGCGCGGCTTCGACAGGAAAGCTTTTCCCGAAAGCAGCGGTGTCGCCATAGACACGGCGCAGTTCGGGTTCCAGCTTCAGGGCGGGGTCGCGGCCGGTCGCCCGGCCCACGTAATACATCATCAATGGTGTGACGGCGGCACGCTTGCTCTCATCGGCCTTGCCGATGATTGCCGCCATCACCGCAATGCATCGCAAATCCTGTTCCTGCGCAGAGGGTGAAGCCGCCTGTGCAGCCGCGGCGAAGAGCAAAACAGGAAGGGCCATCACAACAGCTTTCAGAATGGACGAACGATCACCAGTATCACGATCAGGATCGTCGCCAGCGACGGGATTTCGTTGAGCATCCGCAGCGCACGGTCGGACGCTGTCCGCCGGCCCGCCGCCAGCTTTTTCGCATAGGCGACCATCCAGAACTGATAGAAGGTCAGGCCGATTACGACGAGGAACTTCAGGCGAAACCAGGTCTCGGTCGCCGCGCCCACATTGACCAGCAGCGCCAATCCAAAGGCCCATACAGCGAGAAGCGCGGGGTTCAGGATGATCGAGACCAACCGAGCCTCGCGCACTGCCCAGCGGCCTTCCTCGGGCGATCCAGGCACTGTTTCCTGATGGTAGACCAGGAAGCGCGGCAGCATGAACAGTCCCGCCATCCAGAAGATCACGAAAATGACGTGTGCGGCCTTCACCCAGGGGTAGGCAGCGCCGAGCCATCCCACCAGCGAACCCATCAGCGACCTCGAACCTGCGCCAGCACCGCCTCTACATGGGCGATCGGGGTGTCGGGGACAATCCCGTGGCCGAGATTGAAGATGTGCGGCCGCCCGGCAAAGGCGTTCAGGATACGGTCGACCGCTTCGGCCAGTTGCGGGCCACCGGTCACCAGCGCCAGCGGATCGAGATTGCCCTGAACCGGCATGTCCTTCGGCAATGCGGCGTCGGCCCATTCGGGCGATACAGTTTCATCGACACCAACGGCCGTAACACCGGTCTCGCGGGCGTAAGCCGGCAGCTTCCCGCCCGCCCCCTTCGGAAAGCCGATAACCGGAGTATCCGGATGGCTTTCATTAAGCGCAGTCACGATCGCCGCGTTGGGCGCGATCACCCAGCGTTCGAACTGCGCCGGCGGCAGCGACCCTGCCCAGCTGTCGAACAGCTGGATGGCGTCTGCCCCCGCATCGATCTGCGCACGCAGGTAAGTGATCGTCGTCGACGTAATCGCGGCGATGAGATCGCCCATTTTCGCAAGGTCACGATAGGCAAGGCGGCGCGCATCGTTCTGGTCGCGACTACCTTGCCCCGCGATCATATAAGTCGCGATCGTCCAGGGACTTCCCGCAAAACCCAGCAAGGCCTGTTCGGGCGACAGTGCCGCCTTCACGCCCGCAACGGTACGGTAGATTGGCTGCAGGACGCTCAAGTCGGGCACGAAATCCGCCAGATCATTGTCGCGCAGGATGGGTGCGAGCCGTGGGCCTTCACCCTCTTCGAACCACAGCTTTTGTCCCATCGCCTGCGGCACCACGAGGATGTCGGAAAACAGGATCGCCGCGTCGAAAGGGAAACGGCGCAACGGCTGAAGCGTTACCTCGATCGCAGCATCGCTGTCGTAAACCAGGTCGAGGAAACCCCCCTTTTGCGACCGCAGTGCGCGATATTCCGGAAGATAGCGTCCCGCCTGGCGCATGAACCAGACCGGCGGACGTGCGGTCCGCTCTCCCGACAGGACGCGCATGATGGGCGACAGGGAAACCGGTCCGGTCAAGCGACGAGTCCTATACTATTAAGTTAATAAAAGGTTGATGGAGGATGTTGGTAGGGCGTTTCGCGGGGCTTATGCGCTGCGCCGCATTCTGCCAACAGTTTGACTCACGCGACGGCCACGAGAATCCTTGGATTCGGCGTGGATCATTCCCGATATCCACAGCCTCGGGCCGCACGATACCGGCTGTGGACGGATCTGGGAATGGAACCAGGGCATCCGTAGAACGTTTTGGCGGGCCGGATTGCGCAGGGGTTTCTCTGACCACTTATCCAGCGATTTGTGCACAGCCCCCGAATTGTGCAGAGGACTGCAGGTGAACCGCCTCCACCTCCACCTTCTGTCGGACTCGACCGGCGAAACGCTGGAGGCCGTGGCAAAGGCCGCGATCGCCTTGTTCGACGATGTGGAGCCCATCAAGCATTTTTGGCCAATGGTCCGAAGCGAAGGCCATTTGTCCCGGATCATGGGAGACATCGGCAAGAATCCGGGGCTGGTCCTTTTTACTCTCGCCAACACCGATCTGCGTGCGAAACTCGAGGAAATGTGCGCGGTTGCCGGCTTGCCGGTCATCGCACCGCTCGATGCCGTGACCGACCAGCTGTCTTCGATGCTGGGCCAACAGAAACTGACCCGCCCCGGGCGCCAGCACGTGTTGGACGAGGCCTATTTCGCGCGCGTAGACGCGATCCAGTTCACCATAGCCCATGACGACGGCATCGGCTGGGAGGACTGGGAAGAGGCCGATATTGTGCTGGCGGGTGTCAGCCGGACGTCGAAAACACCGACGTCGATCTATCTTGCCAATCGTGGATACAAGACGGCGAACATCCCGCTGGTCGTGGAATCGCCGCCGCCGGATCTGCTGTTCCGGTTGGAAAAGCCGATGGTCGTCGGGCTGGTCACCAGCGCGGACCGGCTGGTGCAGATTCGCCGCAACCGCCTGCTTTCGCTCAACCAGGCGCCCGACACCGACTATGTCGACCAGGAAAAGGTCGCGGCCGAACTCGCGTTCGCGCGGCGCATGTTCGCCGACAACGGGTGGCCGGTCATCGACATGACGCGCAGGTCGATCGAGGAAGCGGCAGCAGCGATCATCAACATCTACAACGAGCGACGGGGTATCGTGTGACCTTGGTCCTCGCATCGACCAGTGCTTCGCGCCGCCGCATGCTGACCGCAGCAGGCATCGCGCATGAAGCGGTGGCGCCGGGCGTCGATGAGGATGCCGCCAAGGCCGCGCTGTTGCATCTCGACGGCCGCGGGTTGGCCGATGCGCTCGCCGAACTGAAGGCGGTCAAGATTTCGGCCCGGCGGCCCGGCGATCTCGTGCTCGGCTGCGATTCGACCGTCGAACTCGATGACGGAACGATGCTCGACAAGCCTGGAAACGAGCTTGCGGCACAGCTGCGCATGTTGTCCGGGCGAACGCACCGCCTCCATTCGGCCGTGGTCGCGGCCGAAGGCGGGGTACCGGTGTGGCGCCATGTCGCGCGGGCAACGCTGTCCGTCCGCCCGCTCAGCGAGGACTTCATTGCCGAATATGTCGCGCTCGAGGGCAAGGATGCGGCCGGCTGTGTCGGCGGTTACCGGCTGGAAGGGCCGGGCGTTCAGCTGTTCTCCCGCATCGATGGCGACAGTTTCGTCATTCAGGGCCTGCCGATGTTGCCCCTGCTCGACTGGCTGCGCGTTCGGGGGATCATGACGTCATGACCACGCCCTATGCCGAGGTGATCGGGGATCCGATCGGCCACTCTAAATCACCGCTGATCCACAAATTCTGGCTGGAGAAGTGCGGCATCGCGGGCGACTATCGCGCCAGCCATGTCCGGCCTGACGATTTGCCCGACTTTATCGCGCAACGCCGCAACGATCCCGACTGGCGCGGCTGCAACGTGACCATCCCGCACAAGATTGCGGTCATGGACCTGGTCGACGACCCCGGCGATGTGCGCGGCACGATCGGCGCGATGAACACGGTGCTTCGCGATCCGCAGAGCAACCTGACGGGCACCAATACCGATGCCGCGGGTTTCTATGCGCCGCTGTCCACGCTCGATTTGACCGGTGCGAGCGTCGCCGTCGTCGGTACGGGTGGCGCTGCCCGTGCGGTATTGTTCGCACTGGGCAAGGCAAACGTGGGTGATATGTGCATCGTCGCGCGCTCCCCGCTGAAGGGTGCGGCCCTCCTCGCGCAATTCGGATTGAGGGGCGCGGTCCAGGGGCTCGATGCGTCGCTGCCGCCCGTGAGGCTGCTCGTGAACGCGACATCGCTCGGCATGGTCGGGCAGGCACCCTATGCGCCCGACCTGTCGCCGCTGCCCGACGGCGCTGTCGTATACGACTTGGTCTACGCGCCACTCGAAACCCCGCTACTGGCGGCGGCGCACGACAATGGCTTCGACACGATCGACGGCCTCGAAATGCTGATCGGCCAGGCGGCATTCGCATTCGAGCTGTTCTTCGGCAAAGCGGCACCGCGCGAACACGACGACGAACTGCGCGCACTGCTGACGGCATGAAGATCGTCGGGCTCACCGGATCGATCGGCATGGGCAAGTCGACGGTCGCGGCGATGCTCCGCGATCTGGGCGTCCCCGTGTTCGACGCCGATGCGGAAGTTCACCGGCTGCAGGGTCCGGGCGGCGCCTTGGTCGACGCGATCGAAGCGGCCTTTCCCGACACGACCGGTCCTGCGGGGGTCGACCGCCATAAGCTCGGCGCCCGGGTTCTCGGCGACGATGCGGCGATGAAACGACTCGAAGGGATCGTTCACCCGGCGGTCGGCGAGGCACGCCAGCGCTTCCTTGCCGACAATATCGGTGCGTCACTCGTCGTGTTCGACATACCGTTGCTGTTCGAAAAGGGCGGCGAAGCCAGCCTCTCTGCCGTATGGGTGGTCTCCGCCCCGCTCGATGTCCAGCGTGCCCGCGTCCTCGCAAGACCTGGAATGTCGGCGGAAAAATTCGAATCGATTGTCGCCCGCCAGATGCCCGACGACGAAAAGCGCCGCCGGGCGACCGCAATTATCGATACGGGGCAGTCGCTCGATGCGACGCGGGCGCAGGTTGTGGCGCTGGTCGCTTGCATCCGCGCCTCCGAAGGCCAATAATCAGGTCTCAATGCGTGAAATTGTTTTCGATACCGAGACGACCGGCCTCGACCCGTCGCAAGGCGACCGTATCGTCGAGATCGGCTGTATCGAACTGGTGAACCGGGTCGAAACCGGCCGTTCCTACCATGCCTATTTCAACCCGCAGATGCCGATGCCGGACATCGCTTTCCAGATTCACGGGCTTTCCGACGCGTTTCTGGCCGACAAGCCCTTGTTCGAGGACTGCGTCGAGGACCTCCTCGATTTCATCGAGGACTCGCCGCTGATCGCGCACAACGCGATGTTCGACTACGGCTTCCTGAATTCCGAATTGTCGGGTTGCGGACGCCTGCACATAACGCGGGGACGTATCATCGACACGCAGCAGATGGCGCGCGCCAAGCACCCGGGCGCCAAGCACAGTCTCGACGCGCTCTGCAACCGCTATGGCATCGATCGCAGCCACCGTGTCCTCCATGGCGCTTTGCTGGACGCACAGCTGCTGGCCCAGCTTTATGTGGAGCTGACCGGCGGCCGGCAGATCGGGTTGGATATTGCCGCTCCGGTCTCGGCTGCGACGACCATCGTAACCGCGGTCGAGGTCGCCGTACCTGTTACGCGCCACGTCGCGCCGCATTTTGCATCGGCAGAAGAAATTGCACGGCATCGTGCGTTCGTCTCCTCGCTCACCGACCCTTTATGGGCGGCGGACGAGCAGTGGCAGGCTGTCTGAACGGACAGCCCAATGTAAAAAAGGAGTAGTCCCCATGGAAATTCGCGTTTCAGGTCATCAGGTCGCCACCGGCGACGCGCTCAGAACGCATGTCGAAACACGACTCCAGGGGATTGCCGACAAATATTTCGCTCGCGCCATTTCCGCCAAGGCGACCTTCGGGAAGGGGCCGCACGACAATGGCTTTTCGTGCGACATTATCGCACATGTCATGCAGGGGCTCGTGCTGAAGGCGAGTGGCAGCGGCATGGACGCCCATCCGGCGTTCGAACAGGCGGCCGAAAAGATCGAGCGCCAGCTGCGCCGGTACATGCGTCGCCTGAACGACCATGCCGGTCCGGCTGCGCGCGTTCAACATGGTCTATCGTCGTGGCGACGGAACGATCGGCTGGGTCGAACCGCTGGCCGCCTAGCTTGATCGAGGTACTTGCGCGCCGCCTTTTTTTGGCGAAAGGGGCGCGCAATCATTTCATTCCGGATCGTTTTGTGACCAATTTATTGACCTTCCTCCGCCCCGGCGCGGTGGTGGCTGCATTGCCCGTGGCGGGTAAAAAACCGCTATTCCAGGCGCTTGGTAGCCTCGCCGAAGAGATATACGGCATCGACGAGCGCAAGGTCGTCGAGCGCCTGACCGAACGCGAGCGCCTGGGCTCGACCGGTTTCGGCGGCGGAATCGCCATTCCGCACGGCAAGATCGACGGTTTGAACGAAGTCGTCGGCCTGTTCGCACAACTCGCCCAGCCGATCGATTTCGCCGCAGTCGACGACATGCCGGTCGATCTGGTGTTCATGCTGCTGTCACCGATCGATGCGGGGGCGGATCACTTGAAGGCTCTTGCCCAGGTCAGTCGTGCGCTGCGCGACAAGGCGTTCGTGGCGAAGCTGCGGGGCGCCGCGTCCGACGACGCGCTGACGGCGCTGCTGACGCCGAGCGATGCGCGGGATGCCGCCTGACGCGCCTGCCTCTGGCGCGGCGGCGCATCACAGCGCGCTCGAATCGCTTTATCGTGCTGCGCCGGTCAACCGGCTGTTCCCCTCGACGCTCGAAATCACGGGTGAGGGGACATCGGTCATCCACTTCCAGATCGATGAAAACGTCTACCATGCGGCGGGTGCGGCGCATGGGACGGCCTATTTCAAGATGCTGGACGATGCCGCGTTCTACGCCGCCAACAGCCTGGTCACGGACCGCTTCCTGCTCACGACAGCGTTCAACCTGTTCCTGACGCGCCCGCTGAAAGAAGGGCCGGTCAGGGCCGAGGGACGGTGGATCAGCGGACGGCGGCGGGTGTTCGTCGCCGAGGCTCGACTGGTCGATGCATCCGGCGAAGAGGCGGCACGGGGAACCGGCACCTTCATGCGCTCGCAAATCCCGCTTTCGACACTTCCCGGCTACGCACGGTGAGCCCGCGCCTGACCAGTGCGACGCTGGTTTCGGCGTTGATCCGGCGTGTTGCCAACGAGGGTGGGGCGGCGGTGGTCGTCGCAAAGGGAGATGCGACTGCGGGGGCGATCCTGTTGATCTGCCTTGAAAAAGGGCTGCTCACTTCCTTTCGCGAACGTGTTCTACGAGTCGAGGGAAACTATGGCTGGGAGGCCGTCGGACCGCCGGCCGATTCGCCTCCCGACGAAACCGATGCCTGGCTTGCAAGACGGCGTCGGCGTGATCCCGATCTGTGGATCGTGGAACTGGACATCCCGAATGCAGAACGCTTCGCCGCCGAAACAAGCGGCGACGATTGACTGATTGACCCTCCGAAACGAAATGCGGCTCCTGATTTCGTAGCGCCGTCGTGACGATCACCCGTCGAAGTATGAACGGGATGTCGCGCAGTACGCAGTCGGAAGGGTGGATCGGGGTCTTAATGTGTTTCCCGGCTTTTGATCGCCCTGCCGCATAGTGCAGATGTTGAATGTTCGATTTTCTTCGGGTCGCGGGTTTCGCGACCCTTGCGCTTGCCGCCGCTGGGGCGCCGAGCCAATTGCCTGTGACCGATGCTCCCGCAAGAACGGCGGTTGAAGCACTGCCTCCCGTTCCCGCGACGATTCCTCTGACCGACATCGCTCCGGCGCCGAAGCCCGCGCTCGTTGAAGCTGTCGACACCACTTCCGCAGATTCCCGCGCCGATTCGCTTGCCGCCCT